>Ga0265294_10000221_pt1 | contig 72767 bp, 51 predicted proteins | sample MunlanPumphouse3_FD_192504 | JGI IMG/M metagenome (GOLD analysis project Ga0265294, IMG submission 192504) | Groundwater microbial communities from a municipal landfill in Southern Ontario, Canada - Pumphouse #3 | ecosystem: Environmental > Aquatic > Deep subsurface > Groundwater | place...
GTGGAAATGTGGATTATCCTTCAGGACCCAATGATATTATCATTCATCTCACTACACCTTATCCTTATGGAGGAGGAAATCTGGTGGTGATGGTTGAGCGTCCAATGGATACAGATTGGTATAGTTCCTCCGATCTATTCCGCACTCAAACTGGAACAGTGTCTAGTCGTACTCGTAATATATATAGCGATAGCATAGATTATGATCCTGCTAATCCTCCTACTACGACACCTACAGCTATGTTTCCCAAGACCACTTTTATGTTTATAACTGAAGGATTGGGAGCTATAACTGGCACTGTTTATGGACCTGGTAATGTTCCTCTGGAAGGTGCTACAGTTACTGTTGTTGGAACTAACTTGAGCTATACCACAGGTGCAGATGGAACCTTCACTTTCCCTTATGTGGCGCAAGGTGAACATCAAGTTACGGCATCAAAATATGGATATTATGATGTAACTAACACGGTGACAGTAATTGAAGATCAAACAGTTACTACTAACTTTACCCTTACTCCATTGCCTCAAGTAACAGTAACGGGTAGAATAGTAGGAAGTGATCAGCCCACGGTAGGACTTGCTGATGCAACCATCAACTTGAGTGGTTATGAAAGTTATCAAGCTACCACCAATGCCACGGGTAATTTCACTATCACTAATGTCTATGCCAATCATACTTATGACTATGTAGCTCATGCAACGGGATATCAAGATGCTACAGGACAGGTAGTAGTAGGTACTACTGATGTCAATATGGGAGATATAGTTGTTAATGAGATGGCATTCCCTCCTTCTAATATTGTTGCCACTGAAGCTATTGATGGTACTAATGTCAACTTAATCTGGAATAGTCCTTCTCCAACCGGTTTAACGGGATTAGAAGATTTTGAGTTAAGCGACGGGGGTTGGGTGCCTTCCTCCAATTGGTCTAATCCTTTGGGTGATTGGGAATGGACAAACACTTACGATGTAGCAAATTGGTCACCAGAATATACTGGTACCACTGTGATTCCACCTCCTAATTGTCATTCAGGCACTGGTATGTGGGGAACTAAAATTAATACCAATTACACTAATTCAGGTGGATTTAATTATCTAACCAAAACCTTCAATCTGTCAGGAATATTCGATCCTCAACTGCGGTTTTGGAGCTGGGAAAATGTCTTTGGTGACTTTGATTATTGTCAGGTAGCGGTTAATGGAACGGTTATATGGGGACCTTCCTGGGATTATAGCAACACTCAATGGCAAGAAAGGGTAGTAGATCTCAGTTCTTATGCTGGTATGTCTGAGGTAGAAATCCAGTTTCAGATGTATGCTTCTACAGTAGTTAATTATGCTGGTTGGTATATTGATGATGTGTATGTGGGTCCTGCTCAAGGTAAAGCAATCAATTCACCTAGCTGCATTATTCCTTTAGAGTTTAGAGGTTTATCGGAAAGAGAAGCGGCAGCCTATATAGAAAAATCCATTTCTCCTAGAGGTAGAATATCCAATCATAGTTTACCTAGAATGGGAACGCCCCCCTCTATTAAAAACGATAGAGTAATGATAGGTTACAAGGTCTGGCGTTTACTGCAGGGACAGGAAAGCAGTGAAGATTCCTGGATTCTCTTAACGGATACAGTTATACAGGATACTACCTTTATAGATACAGGCTGGGCTACCTTACCGGATGGAACTTATAAATGGGCGGTAAGATCTATCTATAGCAATGAGGTGCAGTCTGAACCTGCTTTTTCTAATACCGTAATTAAAATAACCTATATAGGCACTATTGCTGGAGTAGTACGCAATACACAGAATGCTCCGATTTCGGGAGCTATAGTAACCTGTGGTAATGTAACTGCTACTACTAATAGCGTCGGTGCCTATAGTATGCTAGTTCCTGCAGGCACTCACACGGTATCTGTCTTTGCTTCTGGTTATCTTCCTGCTAGTCAGGAGAATGTACTGGTGATAGATGGTCAAACTACAACGGTTAATTTTGTATTAACTGCGAGTGTAGTCATATTCCAGGATGGCTTTGAAAGCTATAGCAATTTTGCTCTTAGTTTTTCTCCCTGGACACTGGTGGATGTGGATCAGAGCAGTACCTATGGCATACAAAATGTAAGCTTCCCTAATTCTGGTTCTGCTATGGCATATATCATCTTTGTACCTTCAGCTACCACTCCTCCAGTAACGGGAGCTAATCCGCATAGTGGGATAAAAGAAGCTGCCTCCTTTGCCAGTATCAATCCTCCTAATAATGATTGGATGATAAGTCCTCTACTGCATAATCCTGTAGAATTGAAGTTCTGGGCACGTTCCTATACCGACCAATATGGATTAGAGAGATTTAGAGTGGGCGTTTCCACTACTGGAACTAACCCTACCGATTTCACTATAATAAGTGGCGATAATCCTATTGAAGCACCGGTAACCTGGACGGAATATACCTATGCTCTAACTGATTATATGGAAAGCGATATCTATCTCGGAATTCACTGCGTATCCGATGATGCCTTTATGTTCCTGGTTGATGATGTGATGGTTAGAAGTGCCACTCCGGTGGATGATGTTATAATACCCGTAGTAGCAACAGAGCTGCAGGGTAACTATCCTAATCCTTTCAATCCGGAGACCACTATTCGCTACAGTGTAAAAGAAACAACACCTGTCAGCATTGAGGTTTATAATCTCAAGGGACAGCTGGTTTGTACCTTAGTGAATGAGGTTAAGACAGCAGGTAACTATTCAGTAATCTGGAACGGAAGAGATAGTCATAATCAACCTGTATCCAGTGGAGTCTATTTCTATAAGATGAACGCTGGTAAATACAGCAGCACCAAGAAAATGATTATGATGAAATAAATCTAAATCAACTATCTAAAATATATCCCCGTATGGTTTTCCCTACGGGGATTTTATTTATATCATCCTTTTCTTTCTGATTAAAATTATAATGTTAAAAAAGAGCATAATTAAGAGCTGATTGAGATATAAGAGAAAATAAATTTTTTTCCACTTAAAAAATGTTTGTATGCTTTAAATAACAAAGAGATGTGAGCTAAGGACTAAATTATTCTTAGCTAACTATTATAATAGTGAGTTAGATTTTTATATCGCAATCTGGTACATAACGAAATAATACTTGACTTTTATTTTATAGAATTAAATTAAATTAGGGAGGTGAAAAATGAAGATTAAATATTATGGTCATTCAGCATTTGAAATCACCAGTAATACAGGAGTTAGAATATTAATTGATCCTTTTCTGGATGGAAATCCACTTTCACCTATAAGATCAGATCAGGTTAAAGCAGATTTTATAATTCTGTCTCATGCCCATAGTGACCACTTAGGTGATACTCTTAAGATAGCTAAAAAAAATGATTCAATGGTTATAGCAGTAGCAGAATTAGCAGCATACTTAGCTGGCAAAGGCTTAAAAACCCACGGCATGCAGATAGGAGGAAGTCGTATTTTTCCTTTTGGAAAGATTAAATTTACTCTGGCTTTTCATGGAAATAACACATCTGATGGGCGTTATGCAGGACTTGCAGCAGGGATATTATTATGGGTAGATGATTCTTGCATCTATCATTGTGGAGATACAGGACTTTTTGGTGATATGAAATTGATTGGAGAAATGAATTCTGTAGATTATATGCTAGTGCCAATAGGAGATAACTTTACAATGGGACCTGAAGATGCAGTAAAAGCTGTGGAGCTTGTATCACCAAGGATTGTAATTCCTATGCATTATAATACCTGGCCCATCATTCAAGTTGATGCTAATAACTTTGCCGAAAAAGTGCAGGCTATAGGCAAAGAATGTTTTCTGCTAAAACCGGGTGAGGAGATATCCTGATAACTTGCTGAAGATTAATTAAAAAAAATATACCCTCTTCTTCGTTCATTATCGTGAAAAAAGAAGGGGGTATAATTCTCTCTTTAAAAGAAAAAGAGCTTTACTAGTATAGCAACCAGTAGAACGGAATTAATTGTCAACCACACAGTAATAAGTTTTTTAAGTTTGTAAACCTGCATACGATTTTCTTGAACTTTTCTTTCCATACGAACTAATAGATTTTCTAAGGTTGCTATTTGATTATGACTTTTATCCTTTACTGGCACAGTTATACCTGGTCTTAAATAACGGCTCACTTCTATTATTAAAGGTATCATTAACGGAAGAATCTTTTTAAAATTGAATTTTGCCATAGAGCATACTCCTTAAAATTTATATCCTAGATTTCCATAAAGTGTTCCACCCAGTACTGCGTGAGTAGAATAAGATAGGTCCAAATTTATTCCTTTAAGGTCAAATCCGACTCCAGCATTCCAGGTAGCTGGATTGGAATGAACACCAAATCTAATTGTGAAGGGTTCTAGCATCCGAACTTCCACACCTCCCATAAATTCTGTTTCTTTAGCAAAGTCCTTTTTTACTTCTATAGTTGTAATGACCTGATTATAGGGAACATAGGAAAGTCCAAGCGATAGATGGCTGGGTAATTCGTTCTGATTAGTATCACCCATAACAGCTTGATTGATATTCTTAACACTAAAACCAAGCCTAGTACGTTGATGAAGTATAGCAGTAGCTCCTAAGTCCAAGCCAAAAGCATCATCGGTTTCTTCTTCATCAAAATCCAGGCGATAATAATTGAGGGCATAACCTACACTTATCTGTGAATGAATATCACTCTGGAGATTAAAAGAATGTCCTGCGCTCCAGATTTGTTCACTCATTAAGTTCTCATCTTCAAAATCTACATCAAATAATCTAGCTCCAAAAGCTACTGTCCCAAGTTTCTTAGGTAATTTAATACCTACTGCTGCAGTTTTAAACTCAGAAAACTTTTGATCATAGAGACGACTGAATCCTGCTTGTGCTTCGTAGTCAACATCAATCAAACCAGCTGGATTGAAAAATAGAGAATTAACATCATCTGCTACACTTGTATAAGCTCCACCAAGAGCACGAGCTCGAGCAGAAGGAATATAATCATCAAAGACAGCAAGCAGCAAAGCTGTCTGCATCAGAATTAAGGCAAGAATTAGTAATTTTTTCATTTTCATTTCTCCCCGAGCTTATTTCATTATAGATTTTACTACAATCGGTTGCACAGTTTCCTCTTTGTGGCCTGTGCTACGTTCTATTATTTCTAAGTGACAATAATAAAGACCAATAGGAACTCTTTGCATCATATAATCACGACCATCCCATTGGAACTTCTCAATTCCTAAAGGATTACTGATGTTTTTATTAATTGGGGTTGCCACTAAGCGACCTTGAGAATCATAAATCCTAACTATAGCTTTAACATTTATGCCAGAGGAAGAGCTTTTACAACCATATTCTATGGTAAGTTTCTCATTTAACTCCGGATTGAAGATGTTTTTATTAGAGCTGGGATTTTGAATATTTAACCAGGCTATACTTTTACGGATGGGTACAAGAAGTTTCCCATCAGTTAGAGCCTGAATCTCAGTATCATCATAGGAGAAAGAAACAAGGTCTATAATGGATTCCCCGTAATCTATAGGTTTTAGACAAAGTTTTACTAGCACTTCATCATCTTGTGCTGAAGTTATAGGTTCCATAATAGATTGATAACTTATTTGGATTATAGAACCATCTTCAGATACTTCTACGCTAGGTTCCTGTGCAGTCATAGTTCCAGTTCCATACTTTACCCTAATAAACTCAACCTTACTGGCATCAATTTTAATTTCTGCTGTGTATGAACTGATTCCCCAATCCGGTTTAATTCTAGAAGTAAGGATAGGAACATCCGTCTCCGTATTGATTTCTGTTGTAGTAGTCTGAATCTTAACCATCGCATTAGAGACATCATCTTCTTTTACTATATCGTTCATATCACGAGGATTTATAGCAAAATAATTAAAAGAATAATCCACCACACCTTGAATGCGAGCCCAATGCTCTCCAATGCTCATTTGAGGCCAGGAAAATCCAGTTCGGGGAAAGCACTGATCGTCTATTTGGCATTGTCCTGTACCATCGTTCACATAAAACTCGTTATAACTCGTAGGGAGTGAAGCGATAGTCACATTTTCCACTTTTACGAAAACACCTTCCCATTGTTCTGCAGTGCTGGAAGATAAATAACCCGTATTAATATAAGTAGGTGCGGGAATAGGATTTCCCTGACTAATCACAGTATATTCTCTAGTAGGTGACATCTCAGTGAAATTGTAGTATTCAGTAATAGTCCCTGTTACTTCAACTTCGTCTCCTCGTTGGGGATGAAATTGATTAGTATAAATCAATAAACCACTCCAGGGCCCTCCTTCTGGATCAGAAATAAAAAAACCGATATTGTTGACATTAGTTCCTGTATAAAATAACTCTACTACAACTATACCTCTCACGGTGACAGTTTGTCCTTTATAAGGAGAATCGCCGGTTGGATCTTCGGTATATTGAACATCGTGACAGGTTAAAACCTCTGCATAAAGACCAATAGCTAGGGTTAAAACCAAAGTAAAAATTAATATATGTTTCATTATAGCTCCTTATCTAATACTTTATCGTTAATCTCAGAAAGTGGTTCAGCTTCTTTTTTTGCTATCTTCTTGCCACTTATAAAGATTAAATCATATATTAAAAGGCACATTCCAATAAAGATTGCGCTATCTGCCACATTAAAAACGGGAAATCTATCCATTCCTTTAATTATATTGGGAATATCCACGCTTATAAAATCGGTTACAGCACCAAAAATAGGCCGGTCAATAAGATTATTACCTACAGCTCCACCGAGAACCAAACCGAAAGCTATAACCTGAATATTATTTGTAGATTGATGTAACAGCCAGAGGATGAAGATAATAGCAACAATGGAAACCACTATAAAAAACCACTTATTCCATAAGGGATTAGGTAGTGATAGACTAAAAGCTGCACCACTGTTTTGTAAGTGACAAATCTGGAAGGTATCTGCAAACCATTTTTCACCGACATTTATCCAGCTATAAAGTGGTATATTATATCGCACTAAAGCCTTAGTCACCTGGTCTAAAATGATTACCAGGGACATTACTATATAAGCTGGATAGGTCCTAACTTTAGCCATTAGTTATTTTCTTTGTTTACGCTTCTTGTCTTCCATTTTTTCCGTACAGCTAACGCAATAATGAGCATAAGGAATGATTTCTAACCGCGATTCGCTGATATTTTTCCCGCACATTTCACAGATACCATAGGTTCCATTGTAGATTTTCTGTAGTGATTCCTTAAGCAAACTTATCTTTTCTCTTTCGTGTTCCATTAGCATCACTGATTGTTCCATTAAATGAGTGTCGGAACCTTGGTCAGCCTGATGAAAGGCATATGAAGAAAGATCACCACTGCTTTCTTTAGCACCTAAACTCTGACCTTTGCTAACTTCTTCGATATAAGCAATACTTTCTTTTAATTCTTGTTGAATAAGCTCTTCAAATTTTTTCAATTTATCTGGAGACATTAATTTTGCAGCCATCTTTCGCTCCTGCGCTAAGTAAAAATATTAATAGTTCCTTAAATCTTATTTGCTAAGTTATGTCAATGAAAATGTACTTAAGAAAAATGTATGTTTTGGATAAATTCAATTAATATAGGAAGTAGATTAGTGGAAGCTTTTTCCGCATTTTGTCGGATTTCTTCCTGACTATGAGCCTGATTATGAAATAGATTGCTGTAGTTGGTTACAATGGAAAGACCAAGTACCCGTATTTGAGAGTGACGAGCAACAATAACTTCTGGAACTGTGGACATACCTACTAAATCAGCACCCCAGCTAGCAAAAGCAGCGCATTCTGCTCTAGTTTCAAGACTTGGACCACTTACAGCAATATAGACACCTTTATGGATCGGGATATCCTTTTGCAAAGCTATCTTTTCACATAAATCAATGTATTGTAAGTCATAAGGATTATTCATACTGGGAAATCTTTCACCAAGATTTTCATCATTTTGACCAATTAAAGGATTTGTTCCCATAAAATTAATATGGTCGGTTATTAGAACTAGCGAAGCGGGAGAAAGATTTTCACGCAAACTACCGGAAGCATTAGTTACGATAAGCGTTTTTACTCCTAAGCTTGCTAAAACGCGAGTGGGGAAGACCACCATCGGCATTGAATAGCCTTCATAATAATGAAATCGTCCCTGCAAATATATTATTGGATAACCATTCAATTCTCCTACAATTAGGTTGCCTTTATGTTCTGGTGCAGTTGTGGGAACAAAACCAGGGATTTCAGCATAGGGAATTTTAGTTTTAATTTCACTCTTTTCCGCAATATTATTTAATCCTGTTCCTAGAATCATTGCAATAGGAGGCACCTGCTGTATATGTTCTTTTAACCAATTGGCTGTATATCTATAATCCAGATTCATCAACTTTTATTATCCTCTACGGTGGATTTTCGAGTTGGGCTAATTTCTTCTTTAATTTGCTTAAAATCTGAATCCAGAAGAGGTTCTCGCTCTTTTGCCAGAAGAGGGTCTTTTTCAATTCGTTCCTTAAAAGTATTAAGTTCGCTTCTAAATTGCATTAAGAATTGACGTTTTTCCTCTTTTAATTGGATATATTGTTGTTCCAGCACAGCCAGATATTGTTTAGCTTCTTGAATAGCGCGGGTTGCCTTGAGTTCTGCTTCGTGAATAATATTCTCTGCTTCTTTTCGTGCATTGGCAATGATATCTGCCTTTGTTTTCTCTGCAAAGACCAGGGTACGACTAATCAATTCCTCCCTTCTTTTCAGTTCTTCCACTGCATTGCTTGCATGGATAGCTTCTTGTCTAACTTCAACTTGCATTTGTTCGCGGCGTTGAATTTCCTTTTCGTGGCGATGTTGATAATCTTCCAATTCATTGGCAAGCTGTTCCAAAAATTCTTTTACTTCCTTTTTACTATAACCAAACATCACAGTGGAAAATTCCTGATGTCGTATATCAGTAGGGAACAAGGTCATAATACCTCCTTAAAAATTCATTTTATACTATTTAAGATTCTGATAATAATTTGAATGAGAATTATAGCTATTATAGGTGATAGATCAACTCTCATTCTGGGTAATATTCTCCTAATAGGAGCTAAAACAGGTTCGGTGATACGAACAAGGAAATTATAAAATTTACTCTGATGCGAAATCATAAACCAGCTCATTAATGCTCTGATAAGGATAATAAGGATATAAATATCCAGCAAACTGGCGATAAAGACCATAAAGTCACCCAAAATAGTTCTTCCCATCATCATTCTAAAACCTTATGGCAATTACGGCAACGGGGTTCATAAGCTTCTGTGCTTCCAACCAGAATCTGGTCATCTCTAGGGATAGTACGTTGAGTGCGATTAGCAGGATTTCCACATTTGACACATATAGCCAGAACTTTTGTTACATATTCTGCAATAGCCATTAATTGAGGCATGCTATTGAAAGGTTTTCCTCGGTAGTCTTGGTCTAATCCTGCAACTATTACTCGGTAACCTTTATCAGCTAAATCATTACACACATTTATGATAGTATCATCAAAGAACTGAGCTTCATCTATAGCTACTATCTTTATATCATCGGTTAAATACCGATAAATTTCTTCCGGTTTAGTAATTGGAATTGAAGCAGCACGCATTTGAGAATGTGACACGATATCAGTAGCATCATAACGATTATCAATAGAAGCTTTAAAGACCAGAACTTTTTGTTTTGCATATTCAGCACGACGAATACGACGAATAAGTTCTTCCGTCTTACCGCTGAACATACTTCCACAGATAACTTCTATCCAGCCAGTCTTGTTATTTATAATATTCACTCTAGCTCCTTAAAGATTCAAACCTTATTTTTCCTTAATGGCATAGTGCCTTATTTTGTCAATTGATTAGTGCTTTTCTGGATAAAAAGATGGTAGGCGATGATAGCAGCAGAAATTGATACATTTAATGATTCTATAGCAGAACTTATTTCTATATGTAAGGCTTCATCAGTTAGAGAAGAAATCTTTGATGATATGCCTTTAGCTTCAGAACCGAATACAATAATTAATTTCTCCTCTGGTTTTAGCTTAAATTTAGTTAACTCTTGTCCCTTGTGAGCATCGGCAAGAACTATTCTTGATTGCAGTGCTTTTAATTCGGAAATATTGATTTGCTGGAAGGGGACTTTATAAACACTACCGCAAGAGGAACGAATGACTTTTGGTGAAGAAACTTCAACACACTCAGGAGATAGCAGAAGCGTATCTAGAGAAAATGCAGCAGCAATACGGAATATACTACCCAAATTACCCGGATCGCTTACCTTATCTAAGTAGAAAGCATTGTTAAAATTAAACTTCTGGGCTTGGGGGATAGGGAAAAGTGCGGCTAAACCGGAGGGATGTTCACTATCGCAAATCCGATGCATATCCCCTTCGTTTAAATAATAAGTTGGAACATTTTCCCAAATTGCTTGCATTCCTTCCAGCAAATATTGTTCTATAGGTTTGATACCATAAAACTTTATCTGCTCAAGAGTGCGAAGACCTTCAACGACAACCAGCTTTTTCTGCAATCGGTAGTTTTTTTGTTTTAATTTTGTCAGTTCTTTAATTCGGTTTTTACTTAAATCAGTGAGTTTTTTATTCATTTTCTAACCAGCTAATTATACTAGCAATTACGGAGTTATCCACAAAAAGTGTGGATGGTAATTATTTTATAATTTACTCTTATACATAGAGTTAACAATAAGCCATAATTTTCTACACAATTTATCCACAATTTATCCACTATCCTGTATCGCTTGATAATGCTATATTTATAGCATTGATTTTAAGTACCTACATTTAAGTATTAAAAGAACTGACATTTTATTCCAACTGCTTATTTGAGGTTATAATTCTGCCAATATGCCAGCTTAAGAAATATAATTTTATATTATAATAAAACAAAAGCTTAGGAAATTAAGAAACTTTAAATTTGGACATATTCCTGAGCTTTTTCTATACCTCTAAGTACTCTCAAACCGCCTTGAGCGAGAGCTTCCATTTCTTTTTCTCCAGGATAGAGATAGATAGGAGCCAGAAATTGGATTTTAGATTTTATATATTCAACTATATATTCATTAAAAGAGAGGCCACCACTAAAGAATATAGCGTCTATTTTCCCTTCTAATACAGCAGCACATCCACCTATTTCTTTAGCCACTTTATAGCACATAGCATCGGTAATCAATTTGGCAAAAGCGTCACCTTTCTGAATGCGATTATAAACTTCTATTCCATTATCAGTTCCCAGATAAGCCATCCAGCCAGCATTTTTGGAAAAATATTTAATAAGTTCTGTATGAGTATATTTTCCGCTAAAGGCAAGCTCAACTAGATCTCCTATAGGAAGAGTGCCAGCTCTTTGGGGAGAAAAAGGACCATCGCCGAGCAAGGCATTGTTAACATCTACAACTCTTCCTTTTTTAATTGCGGCAATAGACATTCCTCCTCCCATATGCACACCTATAAAATTTGATTCTTCTAGGGTTTGATTGAGTTCTTCTGCTAAAAGTCGGGAGATATATCTGATATTAAGAGCATGAAAAAGGGAGTTTCGTTTTATCTCTGGAATTCCAGATATGCGAGCAATATCTTCCATTTCGTCAACTACAACCGGATCTACGATAAAACCTGGAATTTGATATTCTTGGGCAATAGAATCGGCAATAAAAGCACCAAGATTGGATGCATGAGTTCTTCCCCATAAAGCAGGATTGCGTAAATCTTTTTTCATAGTTTCATTAATTTTGAAAGTGCCACCAGGAACGGGTCTCATTAATCCACCTCTTCCAACGACTGCACTGAGTGATTCAGGTGCTATATTCCCTTCTTTCAGGGCTTCCATAACAAGTTTTTGACGGTAATCATACTGGTCAATAATGTCTGGATAAGGAGCAAGTTCTTCTGGACTATGACGCAAAGTTTTTTCAAAGATGGGTTGATCATCATCATAAACCGCAATTTTAGTAGAAGTAGAGCCAGGATTAATAGCGAGAATACGATAGGACATTTATCCTCCTAATGTTTTTACTTTATTATGCTTCCTTCTTTATTAGTAGCATTCTTTTGTCAATCTTTTCCTTAGTTAAGTTTATATAAAAAAAGCAAAATGTATCTTTCATTCCAAGATAGCTTATAATCATAAATTATGATCATTATTAGTAATTTAAAAGTAGTGACAAAATTACTGATTGATAGTAAAATCTATAAAATGAAGAATTCAAACATATACCCAGTAAAAACACTCTGCATATTTATGGTTAGCTTATGTCCAGCTTATGTCCAGCTTATGTCCAGCTTATGTCCAGCTTATGTCCGAATTGGACAAAAGCTGGATGTAAATTAGAGATAGCTTGCACGACGAAGGGTAATATGGTGATAGATAATTGATTGGGTAATTAATAAAGATTTATTTCCCATTCCTAATATGCATAAATGAGAATTTATTATGATACTATTACTTCACCTGATAGTTCTAAGTATATTTGATCGATTGCTTTTTTCATATTTTCAATATCATTAATATTGTCTATTATAATTTTAAGGTAATTGTCACTGAAAACTATAAAACCATTATTAAGACGAATAAAATATTTATAAAATGCCTTTAATGAATTTTGGTAACCAATCTTATTCTTTTCATTTACACGGGGGCTACCAATCTTTCTTTCAAATTCCGCTACATTAAAAACTGCATAAGGTATTTTTATTAAAGTTTTTCTTTTACTTGCACTTCGCGCTTCTTTTCTTTGACTAATTTTCTCTACTTGGAATTCAATATTTCCTACTCTGGCATCAATACCTTTAGCATCTAAATCAGCATTACATTCAAGATACAAGTTTTTTTTATTAAGAGTACATTGATATTCAAAAGCATAACAAAAATCTAATTGGGTAAGTACAGAAATCCAAGTTCGATACATTCTCGCTCTAAATCCTTTTTTAAACCAACCATTATCATCTTTGTCAAAATAATATTTCATAAACGCTTTGAGGACTTCTTTACTATTTTCATTATTGTTAATTTCTAGCCAAAAAATATCAAACCAATTATCAAAATTCTTAAATTGTCTTTCTTCCCAATAATATTTGAAAATGGAAGCAAGAGGTAATAATTGTCTAGGTAAATCTTGCTCTACCCATTTAATTCCTTTTAATTCTTCGCGATATTTATCGAGGGGTATTGTTTCAAGAAAAGAACGATATTTTTCTAAATCTAGAATTAGTTCTTTATTCATAAAATGTCTCCTTTTTTAAAGTTGCCCAAGCAGTTTTATCGGGTAAGGGTAAATTTGCTAGTTGAGTGATACTTAAATGATAAGTAATTTCTCTATAGACATCTTTTATATATTTCTGTATGTAATCAGATATTAGGAAGTTAATTACTTCCTCCTCTTCTAAATCAAAATTTATGTTAAATAGATTATTATCTCTTAGAAGATGATAAATATCCCCCATCCAGGGATAACATTTTGCATCTAAAGCAGCAGCAATTTTACCATTTTCTCTAAAACCTAATCCTACTACTATATGAGGATTTTCATAATAGCCCCTGAACTTACTCACATTTTGTTTGTTAATCCAATAACCTGATAGATTATCATAAATAATTTTATTAAGTTTAAGATTTTTACCATTCAAAATAGGTAAATAAATGTTTTTATCTAGGTTATTATTATTCATTATAAATGGATTATTTTTTATCTCGGGAGTTCTTGGAGAAATTCTAATTTGGTAAATATCTCCTAAACGATAAGGACAGATATTTTCTAAGGTAGTAGAATAGTTAGTTTCAAATTTAACGGTCTCACCTTTCCAATTTGAATTCGTTTTTATAGTTTTAATTTTCTTATTTGTATATTCAAATAGTTCTAGTGTAGAATTGGATTTATCCGACTTAATAAAATTTAATACTACTGATGACACATAAGCCTCAGGTTTAAAAACATCTGGTCCCAAATAGATTATTGATGTCTTACCATTACGAGACAAATATTCCCTCAGTTTTTTGAATTCATCAAGGATCATAAATGTTGCCGGAACAATAAAAATTAATTGCCCTTCATTTTTAAGTAATTTAACGGATTTTTCTATAAAAGCCCCATAAACATTATATTTCCCAAACCAAGTTTCAAAAAGAGCTTTGTATTGTTTTTTGGTTTTTGGGGATATTTTTATGGTATAATGATCTGAATGGCTTGGGATACCATAAGGTGGATTTCCCATAATTAAATCAAAAGATGATTTGGGATTCCATAATAAATAGTCATTATTGTATAATTTAATATTATCGGTTATACAAGTATTATTCAAATAATTAATAATATCTTGATTGATTTCCACTCCGAAAAGATTAGCTTTGTTAAAAAGTGCAGGCTTTTTTCTCTTTATCCCAGATAAAAATTGAGCTAAGCCACATGCAGGTTCTAAAATCATAATATTATTATTATCAATATATTTCTCTACATTTATCAAATCCACCATAAAATCTATAACCCACTCAGGTGTAAAAAACACTCCATAATCTTTTTTTATATCTTTAAGATTTTCATTCACAATATATTGATGAACATTGTAATTCACTATCGCTTCTTCTCCAATAATAACTAATGGATTATATGTTTTAACTTCTTTCATAACTAATTATTATCCTTAAGTTTTACAATCATATATAAAGTTTAAAGTTAACCAGAAATCAATTATAAAAATAAATTCGGCGTAATTAATAAAATCAATATATTAAATATATGACCTTCCATTTATCATAATTTAGTCGTTTTCTATCGGATTATCTCACCTAAATCATATCTTCTCTTATTAGTAATTAGTTAAAATTTAATGCATAAAAAATATTGAGACTATTAATTTAAAATTTATATATGTTTATTAAATGAAAGAATACTTCGACAAATTTAAATTATAGAAAGAGTATCTTTACTCGTTTTATCCTTCCATTTAAGTAAAAAAACTAAAAAATTAATCATAAAACCTCATAGTTTTAGATATGCATACTAGATAAACTATAAGTTTAGTAGATATTTATTAGTCAAGTTATTTAGTTTTACTCCTACAACTTTTTTATTATAGATAGCTGGAATTAGAATTGTTGAGATTCGTTCAATAGATCCTCATAAGTATGTTTTCTCTATCTCTCAAAAGCTATGAAAACACTGATGTTAATGGCAGTTTAAATCGGTACATTTTGGCAGTCAAAACTGGTAAACTCACAATTATTTAATATTTTTTAAATTTAATATGGATTGATTTAATCCTTGTTCATATTTTAAAGTAACAAGTTTATATTTTTAGAATTTAAAAATGGATAAGCAAGTATAAAACGAATTTAAAGAAACGAAAAAGAAAGGAGAGCAAGGCTTACTCTCCTTTTTAGATTGCGGTTTATTTAGATGCTTAATAGGCTAAGATATGCCTATTTATAATATAAGACTTTAGCTTTTCCTTTTTGTCTACCTTGTTCCCAGTAAATCAGATAAACGCCGGTGGACAATTGTTTTCCCATCTTATCTTGAGGGATCCAAGCAAAAGTCTCTTTAGCATCATAAAGAATAGTGGAATAAACTTTCTGTCCCTTTAGATTATATATAGTAAATCGCACGGGTTCATTTGATTTACTTTTTAATTTAATCTGGGTATTATTCACGAAAGGATTAGGAAATATCTGCAGAGAAGTAAGCTCTGGAGCTAGTTCATCATCATTTGCCGTATTAGCAGCTAATACGAAATTAGCTAAACCAAGATTTAAGATTTGAGTATCATTATAGAAGAAGTTTGAGGGAGTAACCTGGGTCACAGTAATTGTTGCACTATTTCCAATAGCCTTAAAATTTAATTTCAGAAGAGCTCCCTCGCCAGTAAAACGGGTATCACTATCGCAGGTAAAAGATACAGTCCCTGGATTATTGATAATTACATTCGGTTCACAACCTGCACTCATAGTCCCAGCTGTATCTATCCCCATAAATTGCAATTTATTAGAGTCATAGTTCAAGTCAAATTGATAGTGGGTTACATTCCAGGAGGGAAGTAAGTAACTGGTTCGGATTTCAGTGGTTCCAATCTGTTCATAGCCTAAATTCATAACATTTATCATTAAAATGGTACTTTCTGCTAGATTCTCCACAGGAGGAACTACATCTACCATAATGAAAGAAGTATTGGTTATAGCAGTATTATTATAGGTCATACCTACCATATCAAAAAGATATTGTCCAGCATCAAGTGGAAGAAAAGAAAAAGTAATCAAATCTCCACTTCCGATAAGGTTAGAATTGCCATTCCAACTAACTTGTAAATAACCGGGTTCAGTTTCATTTACTAAAAGATTTCCATCGGAAGCAATGCTGTTATCTATAGAAGCACCAGTAAAAGTAAGATTTTGGTTATCGTAGATAAGTGTAAATTCATAATGATTAACATTCCAGGAACCAAGGACGGGATAAGTGGAAACAGTAAGGTTAAAATTATTTCCTACTGTTGCATTATACGCATTCATCTTGATTATAAGTTGGTTTATATTATAATTTTCAGGGATACTATTTATGATAACTGAGTTCCAGCTATTAAAATCATATCCACTAGGATTGATATTATTAATATAATAATATCCATTAGAACTTCCACCCCAACCAAAATTGAAATGATAATATCCTGTTGATTGATAACCATCAACTATGAAGGCATGACCTCCACCTGAACCTGAGCCAGAGTAATACATCGGGCAACCATTATCTAATTGAGATTGTACAACGGTATTCCACTGATTATCGGACATTCCCATCTTACTTTGTAACATTGCATTTGGATACCGGAAATAATTGACCAAAGCATCAGCTGCATCATTACTTTGAGCTCCAGAACCATCAATAGAATATCCCATATCAACTGCTACTCCACAATGGTATAGTAAGGTGGCAATAGGAATACAGGAAGCGCCAATGGAATTTGGCATTTCATCCCATAAATAAGTTGTTGCGCCAAAATTAGCTGATTGATATCCATAGCCTGGACAAAAGTAAGAATGAGAACCCACTCCAGTTATTGGATGACTCCAGTATTTCATTATCATACCCATTGCTGTAGCCACACAACCAGCATAAACATGTCCTCCAGGTCCATTAGGGTCAACAGGACAAAGTTCATTATAAGGCCAATTTTGATCCCAATTAGTAACTATAAGAGGCCGAACCGCGCGGTCCTGCCTGAAATTAGCAGGTAAAATACCTTGAGATAGATTCTGCCAAAGCTGTGTATTCTCGGGAATAATAGTTTTTTCTTTTCTTAATTGGCGAATTTGTTTAGCATAATTTTCCACCCATTCCAAGAAAGCTGGAGGACAGGAATTAACATCACAACTTGAGTCTAAAGAATAAGCAAGAACTGGGATGGAGTTATCATCTGCAGAAATCAACGCAAAACCATTATTTTGCAATTGAATTAAATACAGGAGAGGAAGATTTTCGTCTGTAGGTTCATATCTGATCTCAGTAGTTGTAAAATTCCCATCTAGATAAGCTAATATATGCTGTATATTGAGGTTAGCGGTATACTTATCTGAAATGAGATTTAGCCAGGTTTGGGCTACGATTTTTGTTTCTGAGGGTTGCACAAATTTAGCAAAGATTGGAATAGAAAGGGTAAAAAATAAAAGCGTTAATAGTATAACTTGTATCTTGGAAAACATAGATGTATTCATTGTTCCTCTTATAATCCTTTTATTGATAATTTAAAGCAATTGATATTCCATAGGAAGAGATTTTTAATAATTAATTGATTAAATAGCTAAGCCTAGAGGGATAATTATAAAAACCCTTAAAGCAGAAATATATTTCTACTTTAAGGGTTGCCTTTATACACATCATAAGGTATATTAGAATCTTAGATGAGCAAAAGCCTTGTTTGCTTCAGCCATTTTATGGGTGTCCTCACGTTTTTTAATTGAGGCACCTTCATTTTTATAAGCGGCAATAAGTTCAGCTGCTAACTTTTCTTCCATACTTTTTTCATTTCTGGCACGAGCATAGGTTATAATCCAACGAAAAGCAAGAGCTTGTCCATTCTTTTCAGAAACTTCCATTGGGATTTGATAATTAGAACCGCCAACTCTACGAGATACTACTTTAAGTTGAGGACGAACATTATTAACGGCAGTTTTGAACACTTCCAGAGGAGGTTGTTTGATTTTTTCTTCAATAATATCAAGTGCAGCATAGACTATTTTTTCTGCAACGCTTTTTTTGCCTTTTTTCATAAGACAATTTATAAATTTGGAGAGGACAACATCTTGGTATATAGGTTCAGGTAATACTTCACGAACGACTGGTTTTTTCTTTCTTGGCATAGTTATATCTTCCTAAGTAATTAAGAATTTTTTGGACGTTTGGTGCCGTATTTAGAACGAGATTTAACTCTTTTTTCTACTCCGGCAGCATCCAGTGCTCCGCGAACAATATGATAGCGTACGCCAGGTAGGTCCTTAACACGACCACCTCTGACTAGTACTATGCTATGTTCTTGCAGATTATGTCCTTCTCCACCTATATAGGCGGTAACTTCAAAACCGTTGGTTAAACGTACCCGAGCAACTTTACGTAGAGCTGAGTTTGGTTTTTTGGGCGTTGTTGTGTAAACCCTAGTACAAACTCCGCGCTTTTGGGGACATCCCATAAGAGCTCTACTTTTCTTTTTCTTTTCAATCTTTTTTCGTCCATTTTGGACTAATTGATTAATAGTTGGCACTAAGTACCTCCTTATTTATTATTTAGAAGTTATATAAATCTTCTGTTTCTTCTTCTTTTTTGTGGTGAGCAAATCGGTCTATAATTTCTGCTACCGTAGCACCAGAATGAATAGCTTCTTCAATCATTTTATTATACACTTTAGTGCCTGTTCCCACAGGAATCCGGTGTCCGATAATTACACTTTCTTTTAAACCTTCTAGTCTGTCAACTCTTCCTTCTATAGCAGCTTTTGTCAATACATTTGTTGTTTCCTGGAAGGAGGCGGCAGATAACCAGCTATCAGTTAGTAAGGAAACTTTGGTAATACCCAAAAGTAATTGTTCAAACTGAGCAGGTGTTTTTCCGTATTTTTGAACTTCTCTATTTTCTTTTTCAACCAGAGTTTTATCTACAATATCTCCCTCTAAGAAGGAAGTGCTTCCGCTATCAGTTATACGCACTTTTTTGAACATTTGCCGGATAATCACGCTAATATGTTTGTCATCAATCTTCACGCCCTGTTTTCGGTAAATTTCTTGAACTTCATTTAAAATCATCATCTGTGCTTCAATAACACCTTTGACTAACATATCATGAGGATCAAGAGGACCATCAGATAGTGCATCTCCACTTTCCACATAGTCACCTTGGTGAACAATGATGCGTTTTCCAGGCGGAATAATATATTTTCTTCCGGTTAAAGGTTGTCCTTTTTTAACTGTATCACCGGTGCTAACGATGCTTTCTTGTAAAGGTGGAATTTCCAGAATTTTACCACAGATAGGAGCTCCTATTTTAACTTTGTCCCCTTCGTTGACAATAATTTGCAATCCTCTAGGAATTTCGTAAATTTGGGGTTTCTGGTTCCGTTTAGCGATAGCCACCTTTTTCTTTTTATTTTCCTCAATAATGCTTACTTTTCCATCATTTTCAGCATAGACGGTTTTATTGGTAAGCAGAATGATTCTGTTAACATAATCATTAACTTGGACCATTACTTTTCCATCTTCTGGAGCTATTAATCCATTAGGCGGGGTAACAAATATTTCACGTCCATTTTTCTTCAATCCGCCGATAGTAACGATTCCGTCAATATCAGAGATACAAGCTTTATCTTTTGGAACTCTAGCTTCAAATAAATCTTGAACACGAGGAAGTCCACCCGTAATATCACGCTGTTTTATAGTCATACGAGAAGTCTGTCCTAAGATATCACCAGGATGGACAAAGCTTCCATCTTCCACTTTTATAACTAGCCCTGTAGGAAGTGGGACCTGCACTGAAGTACCATCTTCACCAACAATTCTGAATTGAGGTTGTTTCTTACGGTCTTTGGATTCTATGATAGTGATATCTCTGGAGAATGTTATATCGTTAAATTCTTCCTTATAGGTTATATCTTTAATTAAGTTTTCGTAGTGCAATTGACCTTTAGCCGTAGAAATTAAAGGATTATTGAATTGATCCCAGCTCATAAGTTTAGTGTTCATAGCAATCTTTTGTCCATCACGCACATGGATAGTGGCACCATATTCCACACGATATTCTTCAAGAACTTTACTTGGATCATTTTCATCACATATATGTATCTTACCTAGATGACTAACAGAAATGAGCTGATTATTCACATTTGTAACAGTGTTCATACGGTCAAATTTTACAATTCCATCATGAGCGGATACAACTTCTGCTAATTCTGTGGCAGTGGACGCAGCGCCTCCAATATGGAAAGTTCTAAGTGTTAATTGTGTTCCTGGCTCTCCGATACTTTGTGCTGCTATAATGCCTACTGGGTCTCCGATTACAGCAGGTCTTTGGGTTGCTAAATTTCTGCCATAACATTTAGCACATATTCCGCGTTCAGCTTCACAAGTGAGAACAGAGCGCACTTTAACTTTAATAACTCCGTGATTTTGGATAGTGCGAGCCATTTTATTGGAAATTTCTTCTCCGGTATGAACGAGAATATTTCCGGTTACTGGGTCAATTACATCTTCCAGAGCTACTCTGCCTTGAATCCTATCTGCAAGCGTAGCTACTACCTCATTTCCTTCTTTCAAGACAGTCATATCTACACCCTTAGTGGTGCCACAATCATCTATAGTGATAATAGCATTTTGAGCAACATCTACTAAACGACGAGTCAGATATCCTGCATCAGCTGTCTTCAAAGCCGTATCAGCAAGTCCCTTACGAGCACCATGAGTTGATATAAAGTATTCCAAAACCGTCAAACCATCTCGGAAATTGGATTTAATAGGATTTTCTATTACATTAACAGTTCCGGTAGAGCCGATTTTAGCCGGTTTATCCATTAAACCACGCATTCCACCTAGCTGTTTAATCTGATCTTTACTTCCACGAGCACCAGATTTATACATCATATAAATGGAGTTTAGACCATTACGATTTTGGGCTAATTCCTCCATCATTTCATCGGTAACTTTAACGGTAGTTTTTTTCCATAAATCTACAATTCTGCCAAAGCGTTCATTTTCAGTGATGCCACCTTTCATATGGAGGTCCATAACTTTTTTTACTTCTTCTTCCGCTTCAGCGATGATCTTATCTTTCCGCTTAGGCACAACGATGTCACTAAAACTGAAAGTTACACCAGCATGAGTGGAATACTGAAAGCCAAGTTCTTTGAGTTCGTCAAGGAATTGAGCTGTTCTCCATTGACCTACAGCATCATAGCAAAGCATAGCCAGGTCATTGATTTTACCTTTATCAAAGACATTATTTTGGAATCCTACTTCTTCAGGTATAATTTGATTAAAGATTACTCTACCAACGGTAGTAACAATATAATTATTCTTTATTTTCACTCTAATCCAGGTATGTAGGTTTAAAGAACTTTCATTTTCCACTTCACCTTTAACTGAGAATAGTAGTTCTTCAGCTTCAAAGGCGGCAATTACTTCGTCGGTGCTATAGAAATGTCGTAAAGTCGTTATATCTTGAGGTTCAGGGAATTCTTCCATAGTAAGATAATAACAACCTAGAACAATGTCCTGATTAGCAGCCATAGCCAAACGACCATTAGAAGGTAGCAATAAGTTGCGAGTTGACAGCATTAGGGTTCTGGCTTCAATTTGGGCTTCATATGACAGAGGTACATATACACCCATCTGGTCTCCGTCAAAGTCTGCATTAAAAGGCACACATACCATAGGATGTAGTTGGATAGCCTTATTATCTATTAGGACGGGCATAAAAGCTTCAATACCTAGACGGTGCAAAGTTGGAGCACGATTTAAGAGGACGGGATAATCTTTAATTACCTCTTCTAAGATAGACCAGATTTCCGGTTGTTTCTTTTCAATCAGTTTTTTAGCATTTTTTACTTTATCGGCTTCACCTAACTTTTGTAATCTTTCAATTAAATAAGGTTTGAAAAGCTCCACTGCCATATCTTTTGGTAATCCACATTGATAAAGTTTTAACTCAGGTCCAACGGTAATAACAGAACGTCCTGAATAATCCACTCGTTTACCCAGCAGGTTTTGCCGGAATCTACCTTGTTTACCTTTCAACTGGTCACTTAGAGATTTAAGGGGACGATTTCCTCTGCCCTTAACTGGGCGAGCTTTACGAGAATTATCAATTAATGCATCTACTGCTTCTTGTAACATTCGTTTTTCATTACGAAGAATAACCTCAGGTGAACGAATTTCCATAAGGTATTTTAAACGGTTATTGCGAGTAATAACCCGGCGATATAGTTCATTGAAATCTGCTGTAGCAAATCTTCCACCTTCTAAAGGTACCAGAGGTCTAAGAGTTGGAGGAAGAACGGGAAGTGCAAGCAGAATCATATCTTCAGGTTTATTTCCGGATTTAAGAAAAGCGTCCACAATCTTAAGTTTATTAATCAATTTTTGTTTGTATAAAGTAGATTTTTCCATTTTCAGGCGAGAACGAATATTTAAAGCTTCATTATTTAAGTCTAACCGAGAAAGCAATTCACGAATAGCTTCTGCGCCTATCATAGCTATGAAATTATCACTTACCTTATCTTTTATTTCATAATACTCATCAATATCAACTAATTCGTATTTTTCGTAAGGGCTATCACCAGGGTCTACAACTATATAGGATTCGTAATAGATTACTCGTTCCAGATCCTTAACCGTCATATCTAGTAAAGTTCCAATTTTACTGGGAGTACTTTTAACAAACCAGATATGAGCTATAGGAACAGCTAAAGAAATATGTCCCATACGGGTTCTTCTTACGCGGGAAGTGGTCACTAATACCCCACAACGGTCACAGACAATATTCTGAAAGCGTTTCTTTTTATATTTACCACAGGCACATTCATAATCTTTTTCGGGACCAAAAATTCTCTCACAGAATAATCCATCTTTTTCTGGTTTTAGAGTTCTATAGTTAAGAGTTTCAGGTTTTGTGACTTCACCGTGCGACCATTCATTAATAATAGTCTCAGGAGAAGCGATTTTAATCCGCACAAAGTCAAAGTCATCGGGTTTTATATTATATGTGTTATCTTTTATCATTTTTACCTCTCCTCATTCAATTCGTGTTCTTTGAGGAACACAATATCAAATCCCAAAGATTTGAGTTCACTCACGAGCACATTAAAGGATTCCGGGACACCTGAAGGAGGAGGATTTTCTCCCCTGGTGATAGCTTTGAATGCTTCGTTTCTGCCATCTACATCATCTGATTTTATAGTTAGCATTTCTTCCAGATTATGTGCAGCGCCATAAGCCTCCAAAGCCCATACTTCCATCTCTCCTAAGCGTTGGCCACCATGCTGAGCTTTCCCTCCCAGGGGTTGTTGAGTTATTAATGAATAGGGACCAGTAGAACGAGCATGCATTTTATCTGCTACTAGATGGTTTAATTTCATCATATATATAATACCTACCGTAACTCGTTCTTTGAATGGTTCGCCGGTTTTTCCATCAAACAGTATCTGTTTGCCATCTATTGGAAGTTCGGCTTCTTTTAAAGCATCTTCAATATCTTGAACTGTTGCTCCATCAAAGATAGGAGACTCAACCTCGTATCCTAAGCTTTTAATTGCCATCCCGAGATGGGTTTCCATTATTTGTCCTATATTCATACGAGAAGGCACACCTAATGGATTTAAGATAATATCAACAGTAGTTCCATCCTCTAAGAACGGCATATCTTCAATAGGTGCAATAATTGATATCACACCTTTATTCCCATGTCGTCCAGCCATTTTATCGCCTACCTCAATTTTACGTTTTTTTGCTACATAGACTTTAACCATTTTGCGCACACCATATTGAAGTTCATCACCATGTTTAAGTCGTTCTAGGTTTTTACGATAAATGTTTTCACTCTGTTCCTGAGATTGCTTTATTTTTAAAATGATGTCTTGGTATATCTTATCATTTTTCTCAGAATCTTCTACTAGCTTAGCATCTAAATCCAATTTGGTAAAATTGATACGGTTAATATCGCTTTTGGTTATCTTTTTTCCTGGAGCTATAAAATAGACATTAGTTTTTTCATCCCAGATAGTATGTGCAACTTCACCTACTAAGGCTGTGGAGAGTTTTTCTTTTTTGAATTCTTCAATTTTTTGTCTACGCAGGTTGAGGTCGTTTCTAAGTTTAGCCTTCTTTTCTTCATGTTCTTCTTCTTCAAAACCTTCTTCTAAACGGGAAAAGACCTTTACATCAATCACCACACCTTCCATACCTGGTTTAGCCTTTAAAGAGCTATTGGTAAAATCTCCAGCTCTATCTCCAAATAGTGCTCGCATTAGGTTTTCTTCAGGGGACGGCTCTATTTCTACACTTTTGGGGGTTATTTTCCCCACGATAATATCACCTGCATGAATCACCGAACCAACTCGGATAATACCAGTTTTGTCAAGGTTACGCAAAGCATAGGCAGGAACATTGGGAATATCATATGCTAATTCTTCTTTGCCATTTTTCACATTCCGCACCAATACTTCCATTTCTTCAATGTAAATAGAGGTTAGCGTGTCATCACGAGCAACTTTTTCACTCAGGATAATAGCATCTTCATAATTATAGCCATACCAGGGCATAAAAGCTACCAGCATATTGGTGCCTAAAGCTAAGCGATTGTCCTCTACACATGCACCATCTGATATGGGCTGACCTTTACGGACAATGTCTCCAATGCGAACGATAGGTCTTTGATTGTTGCAAGTATCCTGATTGGTTCGTACGAATTTTTTTAATTCAATTCTATTACCCAATCCCAGATATAGAGCTTCATCTTCTTCGCTGAGAGGTTTTATTTCAACATATGAAGATGTTACATTAGTAACTATTCCATCATATGGAGCTACAGCAATATTGGAAGTATCCATAGTGGCGATTTTTTCCATACCTGTTCCAACAATTGGAGCCACAGGATTGATTAAAGGTACAGCCTGGCGTTGCATATTTGAACCCATTAGAGCACGATTAGCATCATCATGTTCTAAAAAAGGAATAAGAGCAGCAGATACGGACACCATCTGTTGAGATGAAACATCCATATACTGAACTTTTTTGGGGTCAACAGAGACGAAATCACTCTTATGACGAGCAAATACAGATTCGTCTATAATATATCTCTTATCATCCAGATTCACATTGCATTGTGCAATAGTATATTTTGTTTCTTGTGAAGCATCAAGATATTCATATTCATCGGTAACATATCCATCTACTACCTTTCTATAAGGGGTTTCTATAAATCCAAACTGATTAATTCTGGAATAGATGGTTGGTGAAACTATTAATCCTATATTAGGTCCTTCCGGGGTCTCAATAGGACATATTCTTCCATAATGAGAAGGATGAACATCTCGCACCTCAAAACCTGCTCTTTCACGGGTTAATCCTCCGGGTCCTAAAGACGATAAAGCTCTTTTGTGTCTCAGAGCAGCAAGAGGATTAGTTTGTTCCATAAATTGAGATAATTGGCCAGTGAGGAAAAATGCTTGCACAGCGGCAATTAATGCATTACTATTAACTAGGTCGTGAATAGTAACTTCATCAATATTGGAAATAGACATTCTTTCCTGGATAATGCGCGATACATTAGCCATACCGATTTTGTATTGGTCTTGCAGTAGTTCACCTACGGTTCGTACTCTTCGGTTAGCGAGATCATCTATGTCATCAATTTCATCTTTATCGTTGTAAATATCGATCAGAGTCTTGAAGATATGGACAAAATCATCTACAGTAAGAGTTAAACATTTAGGATCCACATTTATACCTAGACGTTCGTTTATCTTGTATCGTCCAACTTCAGCAAGATTATAGCGTTTTTTATTGAAAAACATTCTCTCAACTAAATTTTTAGCTGCTTCTAGTGGTGCGTCTTCTCCTGGTCTCATTAAGTTATAAATCTTTTTAAGAGCTTCTTCCTGATTATTTGTAGGATCTTTCGCGATAGTATTTTCCAGGACTTTACGGGCTATTTCATAATCAGGGTCTATTATTTCTACGGTTTTAATTTTAAAATGTTCAAGCTGTTTAGTCAAAGTATCCGTCACTAATTCATTGGCATAAGCAATCGGTTCTTTATTTCCTTCAACCACAATATTTTTAAATAGATAATAGCCTTTAGCTTCTTTTAACTTCACGGTCTTGCTTTCGTAAAATACTTTTCTCAATTCTTCATTAGAAGATATTCCGATAGCACGGAGCAGAGTAGTTACAGGTAATTTTCTTCTTTTATCAATATGCACAAACATAACATCATGAATATCAATATCAAAATCTAGCCAGGAACCAGTATAGGGAATAACTTTAGCTGCATAAAGGGTTTTACCACTTGGATGTTTTTCTTCAGAAAAGTATACTCCTGGAGAACGTTGTAACTGAGAAATAACAACTCTTTCGGCACCATTAATGATAAAAGTGCCTTGTTCTGTAATTAGAGGTATTTCACCCAGAAAAACATCTTGTTCTATAGTATCTTTATGTTCGCGTATTCCGTCGTTATGTTCAAAAATACTAAGTCTCAATTTAACCTTTAGTGGGGCTTGGTAGGATAGATTTCTTTCCCGACATTCATCAATAGAGTATTTTTCTTGCAAGACATTGTATTCTTCAAATTCGAGCAAAAAATTACCTTTATTATCCTCAATAGGGAAGACAGACTCAAAAACTTCTTGCAGACCTTTTTTCTCTCTGCGCTTTGGATGCACATCCTTTTGTAAGAAGTCATTGAAAGAATCCACTTGCATAGCAAGTAGATTTGGTATTTCAACTTCTGATATGCCTAATTCGGCAAATCTTTCAGAAATTCTGGAATAACTCTTGATCTTTCTCAAAAGCTCACTCCTTTTTAATTGGTATACATAGTATAATTATTATTTCTTTCAACCTTAAAAAATGCCCGTTGTTTTACTTTAAGCCTAAAAAATAATAGATAAAATAGGGGAGATAGAGAGACAAGTTGTCCAAAAAAAGTCCCACGGGACTTTTTTTGGACATTGATAAGATATTGCGCCACTCTATTTAATTTCGACAGAGGCACCGACTTCTTCGAGCTTCTTTTTGATAGATTCGGCTTCTTCTTTACTGACTTTCTCTGCGACAACTTTTGGAGCTTCATCTACCAGGTCTTTTGCTTCCTTTAGTCCCAGCTTTGTAATCTCACGAACCACTTTGATAACATTAATTTTCTTTTCACCTGCACCGTTCAGAACCACATCAAATTCAGTTTTTTCTTCCTGAGTTTCAGTTGTTCCAGCAGCAGGAGCGGCAGCAACAGTCACTGGAGCAGCAGCAGATACTCCAAATCTTTCTTCCATTTCTTTAACAAGTTCAGAGAGTTCAAGCACGGTCATCTCAGAAATCAGATCAATAACTTGGTTTGTTTTATCGGACATTTTTCCTCCAGGGATGATTTTTATTTAGCTCGCCTTTTGTTTTGCTAAAGCATCAATAGCATAGATAAATTTGCGAATGATGCCTTGCGAAACATTTACAAAGTTATTTAATGGAGCTTGCATACTTCCTATAAATCTTGCCAGCAATTCTTCCCGTGAAGGTAATTGGGCAATTTTTTGAAGCTCAGATTGATTCATAGCCTTTCCTGAAATCAATCCCGCTTTAAATTTTGGGAAGTTAGCATCTTCCATCACATCTTTGACAAATTTGACAAGGACCTTGGCGGGAGTGACCTCATCATCTTTACTGATAGCCACTGCTGTAGGACCTTGAAGATAAACATCCAGGTCATTTATACCCAGCTCATTCAGTGCTATCTTAATCAGTGTATTTTTTTGGACCAGATAATCAACTTTCGCTTCTTTAAACAGATTACGTAGCTTATTTACCTGTTCCACATTAATTCCCTTGTAATCTACCAGTATAATCGCCTTGGCGCCTGCTAATCGTTCTTTTAAATTTTCTACTAGGTTATGTTTTTTGTTTTGAACCATTTTAGCTCCTTCAGCTTCTTGCTTCTTGAACAGCGCTTGCGACATTTAATTTGATACCAGGACCCATTGTTGTGCAGAGAGTGATACTTTTAATATAGACGCCTTTCAGTGATGGAGGGCGGTCTTTTAAAACAGCGGTAATAATCGTCTTAATATTTTCTTTAAGTTGTTCCGGAGTAAAACTGAGTTTCCCAGCAATAACATGTAAATTGCCAAATTTGTCTACTCTATAGGTGATTTTACCGCTCTTAGCTTCCTGCACTGCTTTTGCGATGTCCATGGTAACAGTGCCTACTTTGGGATTTGGCATAAGACCTCTCGGTCCTAAAACCCTACCCAATTTGCCTATGCGTCCCATCATTGTTGGTGTGGTTATTGCGATATCAAAGTCAAACCATCCGTCCATAATTTTTTCTATCAAATCATCCGAACCAACATAATCGGCACCAGCTTGTTTAGCCTCTTCTGCCTTTTCTCCTTCAGCAAAGACAAGCACTCTGGGATTCTTTCCTGTTCCGTTGGGAAGAACGATAGAATTCCTGATCTGTTGGTCTGCTTTACGAGGGTCAACGCCAAGATTAAAATGAAGTTCAACTGTTTCATCAAATTTCGGAGAAGGTAGCGATTTGATGATATTGATAGCTTCATCTAAGTCATAACGTTTTTGGCGATCATATTTAGCATAGGCATCTTTATACCGTTTACTATGTTTCATTGATTCTCCTTATAAATATTATCTCCTGCATAGGCGGGTTTATTAGTCTTCAACGACCACGCCCATACTCCTTGCAGTACCAGCGATCATACTCATAGCAGATTCAAGGGTATTACAATTCATATCTTGCATTTTTAATTGAGCAATGGACTTTAGTTGTTCATTGTTTATTTTTCCAACTTTAACTTTATTAGGTGTATCAGAACCTTTTGCCAAGCCTGCTTCTTTTTTAATTAATACGGAAGCAGGAGGTGTTTTTATTTCAAAAGTGAAGGATTTATTCTTTGCTACATAAATAACTACTGGGAAAATCATTCCAGGTTGATCAGCCGTCTTTTCATTAAATTGACGGCAAAATTCAGGAATATTTACTCCTACCTGACCTAATGCAGGTCCTACAGGAGGAGCTGGAGTAGCTTTTCCAGCAGGAAGTTGAAGTTTTACAATAGCTATTATATCTTTAGGTTTTGCCATTATATTCCTCGTCGCTTATTTCTTTATTATTTCTATTTGTTCAGAATTTAATTCTACGGGAGTTTTTCGTCCAAAAACGGTTACATCTATTACTACCTTAGCACCATCATCGGCAACTTTTTGTACCACACCCTCAAAATCAGTGAATGGTCCGCTAGTTACCTTGACCATATCACCGGGCATAAAATTAAAAATCTTTCCTGGCTCTTTTTCTCGGTCTGTGATTCCCAGTAATCTGTTTATTTCCTCTTCATCTAATGGGATAGGGTCTTTATGGTTTTTACTTTGTCCGAGAAATTTAGTAACTCCTGCAATATTTAGAATATAAGTGCGTAATTCAGGAGTCAGCTCTGCCTGGATTATCACATAACTGGTAAATATTTTTTTCTCTCTTTCTACCTTTTTTCCGTCTCGGATAATGTAGGATTTACGTACAGGGACTAAAATCTGACCTACCTTTTCACCGAGCTCCGTTCCTTCTAATCCTTTTTCAATTGCTTGTTTAACCTTATTCTCGTATGAAGAATAGGTATGAATTACATACCATTGCATTGCCACGATTGGATTCCCCCTAAAAGATAAGCGTTATCAGGCGACCGAAAATAAAATCGACTATACTTAAAAAGATAGCTATAATCATAGAAACTACTATCACTACTATAGTGCCTTCCTTAACATCTTCTTTTGTTGGATAGGACACAGCCTTCAATTCGGTTGCTACTTCTTTGAAAAAACGGCCAACTTTGCCAAAATTTATTTTCATTCTTTCACCAGTTATTTACTTTCTAGATTTTCAATATTGGCAGGACAGGCAGGAATCGAACCCGCAACCCCCGGTTTTGGAGACCGGTGCTCTACCAGTTGAACTACTGTCCTGCGACATATTATTGGATGATTAGCGCTGTTTATGTACAGTATGTTTCCGGCAAGTGGGACAGTATTTTTTTATTGCTAATCTTTCCGGATGCTTACGCTTATTCCGTGTAGTGGTATAGTTACGGTTTTTACATTCTTCGCAAGCTAGGATAATTATATCTCTCATATCTCCGCTTCTATTTTTATCCTAATATCTTGGTAACAACACCACTACCAATAGTCCGACCGCCTTCACGGATAGCAAAGCGTAAACCTTGTTCCATCGCAATCGGAGTAATCAGTTCAGCAATAATTTCTACATTATCACCAGGCATAACCATTTCCACACCTTCAGGAAGCTCTATAGTTCCTGTTACATCAGTAGTACGGAAATAGAATTGAGGACGATATCCAGTTCTAAAGGGTTTCTTGCGACCACCTTCGTCTTCTGTGAGAATATAGGTTTGACCTATGAACTTGGTGTGAGGAGTAATAGACTTGGGCTTAGCCAGCACCATACCACGTTCTACATCATCTTTGGCAAAACCGCGCAAGAGAACGCCAATGTTGTCTCCTGCTTGAGCTTCATCTAAAAGTTTTCGGAACATTTCCACACCAGTGCAAGTAGTTTCAACGGTTTCTTTAATACCTACACGTTCAACTTTATCTCCAACTCTGATGGTTCCACGTTCTACCCTACCGGTAGCCACGGTTCCTCTGCCTGGAATTGAAAATACATCTTCAATAGGCATTAAGAAAGGTTTGTCTATTTGACGTACGGGCTCTGGAATATATTTATCCAGTGCATCAAGTAAATCTTGAATTGCTTTTTCAGCTTCCGGATCGCCATTTAAAGCTTTTAAAGCTGAACCGCGAATTACTGGTATTTCGCTTCCCGGAAATTCATATTTTTCTAATAATTCACGAACTTCCATTTCCACTAAATCAAGTAACTCAGGGTCGTCAACTAAGTCACACTTATTCATAAATACCACGATTGATGGAACACCAACCTGACGAGCAAGCAAGATATGTTCACGAGTTTGAGGCATAGGACCATCTGCTGCGCTAACCACTAGAATTGCTCCATCCATTTGAGCTGCACCGGTAATCATATTTTTAATATAATCAGCATGACCGGGGCAATCCACATGAGCATAGTGTCGCGTATCTGTTTCATATTCTACATGAGATGTTGCGATAGTAATGCCACGAGCTTTTTCCTCAGGTGCATTATCTATGCTATCAAAAGAACGAAATTGAGCTTTACCTTTTCTGCTCAAATATAAAGTTATCGCTGCTGTAAGCGTAGTTTTTCCATGGTCTATATGACCTATTGTACCAACATTAACATGTGGCTTAGTGCGCACATATTTCTCTTTTGCCATTTTTCCTCCTGGAATCTGTTTCTGTATTCTATAATCGTTTTCTTTTTATATGGAGCTCAAGATCGGACTTGAACCGATGACCTCCTCCTTACCAAGGAGGTGCTCTACCGACTGAGCTACTTGAGCTCTTTTCTCAGTTTTTATCTGGAGCGGGAAACGGGGTTCGAACCCGCGACCCTCAGCTTGGAAGGCTGATGCTCTAGCCAACTGAGCTATTCCCGCTATATAAATGGTGGACAGGGAAGGATTCGAACCTCCGTAGACTTCCGTCGCTGGGTTTACAGCCCAGTGCCATTAACCACTCGACCACCTGTCCAAAATATCTGGAGCCGATGAAGGGAGTTGAACCCCCAACCTATTGATTACAAATCAATTGCTCTGCCATTGAGCTACATCGGCACTATATTTTACCAATAAATTTTATTGCGTTTTTTTTGTCAATATCTTTAATGCAATTTTCTGGGGAAAATGTATTTTCTTTTTTAATGGATGATAAATTAGCGAACTTGATATACATTAAAATAGCTGAGGTTTTTTATCTTATTAAGTCGTAGGTTACTCTGCCTAATAAAATTATCAAAGCTATGATGAATACAGATCTAATAAGTTTATTACCTCGTAGGATAACCAGCTTAGATCCGAGAATATTCCCTGCTATTCCACAAATGGCTGATGGAATTGCCAGAGGAAAATATACTTTACCCGCAATTAAAAAAGTTATTAATGCAGTAAGATTGGATGTGAGATTTACTATTTTAGTATTTCCATTAGCTACCATAAAATCATAATGCATCAGCATAGTGTAAATAAATATAAGAAAAGTGCCTGTACCAGGACCAAAAAAACCATCCCAGAACCCGATGATTAAACCTGCAATAGCTCCTAAGAATAAACGTATACCTAATTTCGTATCAGCAGACCTATTCTTGCTACCAAAATCTTTGTGGATTAAAGTCAAAATAGCAATAACAGGAATCACAAAAATGAGCAGATAGCGAAGAGGTTCGGGAGAAAGTTTAAGCACAGTCCTTGTTCCCACCAAAGCACCTATTATAGCCAATAATGCACTAATCAGAGCAACAGGAAGGTCAATCACTTTTGAATGAAGATAGTTCGCAGTGCTAAAAGCCGTTCCGCAAGCTGAAGAAAATTTATTTGTAGCTAGAGCTGTGTGCATCGGTAATCCGGCTGCAACATAAGCAGGTAGCGAAATCAATCCTCCACCTCCCGCTATGGAATCAATCAGACCAGCTAAGAAAATAAAAGGGAGGACGAAAAGATAATCTAGAACACTTAGAGAAATTAATCCCATATGAATTTACTCTTTTATAACTCAGCTTTAAATTCCATCTTAAGTGTATGTCTCACTCTATCCTGAGGATAGGCATTACCATCATATTCCAGAGTTATAGAACAATAGTTATTCAAACGATAGATAGTGGATATATTCCAGTTGATTAATAAGCCACCTCGTTTTTCAGGTAAAAATGTTAAAAATTCACTACCGGAATGTTGATTATAGCGAATTCCAATAGATGCGGAAAGGCGTCCTTTTTTACCCCAACTTCCTCTAAAACCAGGTTCAAGTCCTATACCTTGAAGTTTGTACTTTTCTGTGTTAGATAGCTGAGAACCACTTTCAGAGGAGCCGGTAAAATTTAATGTGCCAATGCTATTAGATGAAAAGTTATGCTGAATCAAGACATATAGTGCATTAGCTCTTATACTAGACATATAGCGAGTATCTTTTTCTTTATTTAATTCATATTTAAAGCTATAATTATTTGTTCCATATTGTTTTAAATCCATCTCTGCTCCGAATATAGATTCGGTAGTACGAGTTACAATTTGATAGCGCTTATCCAGAGTTCGGTTATATTGATAGTTCAAGCAACCTAAAATCCGATTAGGTATAATATCAATCCAGATGGTTGGAGCAATACTCTGTTTTCCAAAGATAGTAAGATCTTCATCAAAGACATAACCGGGCAAGAATAGATAGCTTTGCCATTGTCTCAAATTAGGACTTTGTTCTGTTGCTTGCAGGATAATATCGCTATGCACACGATTCCATTTAGGTAGATAATTTCCCGGTTTAAGATAAAAGCTTAGCTGTCCGTTAATTTCAGTACTTAGAGTTCCTTGGTCACTGGTGATATATACATAATCCCAATCTCCATCAGGAGTATAGACTCCAGTGCTGTCATAAAGACCTAAACCATTACCCACATATTCCAGTTCTCTAATCTTAGGAAAGAATTCTGTTTGATTTAGCTGATAATTTCCCAGAATCATAATAGCTTGTTTCAAAAAAGAATTGGAATTGCGTAAGTTTATGAGGTCATATTTACTTTTAGAATTGTCAATTTCGTTTTCTTTTTCAATATTGCGATGAGTGAAATCCAGATTAACTGTATGATTAAGAGTAGAAGTGCTATGTTTTAAGTTATAGGTTTGGGACTGAGAGATAGTATTCCAGGAATTTTCTTTCATATCACTATTATCCCAAATATAGCTAAACTGCGTCAAGCTTATTTTTGTATCTCCCACCGTTAGTTGAGGATTAATTTTGTAATATCTGTTGCTTATATACAAAGGAGAGTTACTATTATATTCCAAACCATTATAATTTATTATAAGCTTAGTTTGAACCCAGCGAGAAATCCATTCAGAACTGAAATCGTGATATTGCATAACACTTGAAGGGGTAGAAGCATCATCATATTTCTGTAACGAAACGGTTGAATGAATATCCAATGCGGGAATTAATCCTTTAGCTGGTGAATGCGAAAGAAATCGCAAAGCTCTTTGAGAAAATTGGTCATCAACTTTTCTATAACGCAGCATTAATTCAGGATTCCACCAGTACCAAGCTCTGCTGCCAAGAGTTAAATTAATTTGATATTGACTGAGAGAATCAGCCTGTTCTAAAAGAGCAAAATCATAATTCTGAGAAATATCTGTATCCTGCGAGAAGAGAAAACTATTTTCCCAACGCTTTTCAAAATCTAGACCTAGATAATTTTCCTTACCAATATCTCCTTTTTTTAGATTTCCGTAAGCGTAAAGGATACCACTTTGATTGTCACTATCGTCAAAAGCTGAAAAAGTATTTTTATCATTAAGTGTAAAGATACCTTCCATACCTAATTCCAGAGAATCATTTGCATAACTCAGTAATAGGTCAGCATTAGTCCTTTTTACTGGTGGTATTAATCTTTTTTGTGGAAGCCAGGCTCCCATTCCGGTGCCAACATATCTAAATTTACCACTGGAAAACTCTTCGTAATCCCCATTTCCTGAACCTACAAAACTAAAGACTATGTTATAATGGGCTAAGCTATCATAAGGTGCATATTCATAATAGATAATTCCGTCAGAACTCATTCTTTGGATATAGCTACCCATTCCTGGTTCAACTTCAACAATTCCATTACTCCAAACCACACTATCTCCAGCCTTTCGCAAGGAATCAAGGTCTGCAGAGGTAAAATCATATAATAAAGGATGTTCTTTAGCATCTACTTGATGGATAAGATGATGGGATAGAGATAAACCTGGAGAAAGATTCAAGGTTGAAGAATTAAAATAGGTTGATTGATTGTAAAACTCATCAGCATACTGAAAATAAGCATTAACTAGATTACTTGAAACTACCATTGTGCGAAACATTATTGACCCTTCAGAGTAATCTATATAATAATCTGTTCCGCGTTCTAATAGTTTACCATCACAATAGATTTTTTCACTACCTGCAATAATGAGATAAGTGCTTTGATATCCAGTAGGATTAAGATAATAAGGACCTTGTTTGCCATCTATAATGTTAATTACAATAGAAGCAGGTTTACCGGAAGAAGCAGTAAAACCAGCTTGGATAAAATGTTTATCTTTATACCAGGCATTTAAACCCTCAATTGTTGTTTTATAATTAATATAACGGGTTCCATCAAATTGCCAGTCCAGATCTCCCATAGCAATTTCATACTGTTTTCCATAGACACGGATAAATACTTTATCCAGATTACTTAGTTCTTTAGAATCACCTTCGGGAGTAAGTTTTGACTGGCTATCAGATAGTTGAGCTGCGATATTGACATTGTGACCCAATTCTCCATTGAGATTAACATACAATGATTGTTTAAGGTCAAAAGCTTCTTCCTCGGAAAAAGTTAAAGCAAAAGTTTTAGAGCCTGAGACGAGTAAATTATTAGATGTTGATTGCCAGAGAGGTTTGGGAGGAGATATGTTGATAAATAAGCTGTCGGAAGGTTCTTTCATTTCATATAGATAGTATCTTTCAGTCAAGGAAGGTGGCACTTGAATGTAATCAACTTTTAAAGTTGAAGTTTCAGGGAATTTTACCAGTTTTAGTATACCATTTTTATAATCTATTTGATAGTCCCTTCCAGGTAGAAGGAGAAGGGTATCAGCATAGACATTTTCTGAACCATTTATAATAGGCGAAGAAGAGATAGGATATTCCCAGCGTTCAGGCTGTAATTCTATGTTAGCACTAACAACCAAACTTTGTGCAAAAATCAGAGAGATAGGGAATAGAGATAAGAGAACCAGTAGAACAGATAATATGTGATTATCCACACTTTATACTTGATGAATCACAAAAGTAACTACACCCCAAACAAAGAAATCTAACTCTTGATTGACTTCTATAGCAGGATAGGAATCATTTTCTGAAACAAGATAATATCGATCATTCTCTAGGTGTAATCTTTTTAGAGTTAGTTCTCCATCATAAATCGCAATGACAATCTTATTGTTTGTAGCTTCTAAGGAACGGTCAACTATTACTATATCTTCTGGATAAATACCTGCTCCTATCATAGAATCACCTCCTACACGCATAAAGAAGGTAGAAGCAGGATGGGCTATCAGATATTTATTCAAGTCAAGGGTGCCTTCCAGATAGTCATTTGCAGGTGAAGGAAAGCCAGCAGGTACTTCTATGCCAAGAAGGGGTCTACTTAGTTTACTTTCGGTGCTAACTTTATAAATGGCAGTAATAGAACCATCACTTTTAAATTTATTTTTCATACATTATAAATAAAAAACAGCCAACCGTCTTCATCTTTAAGGTGTTGAAGATGAGTCGGTTGACTGTTAAATACCCTATTACTATTTGATTTTTTTAAGAATTTCGGTGGCACTCTTGCCATAAGTAGGATCATTTTGGATCCGTTGAAGGTCAGCTTTGGCAGCAGAATAGTTCTTTTTCATAAAGTAAGCATTTCCCCTTAAAAGATAAGCTGCTGCACTTGAAGGATTGATATTGATAACTTTAGTAGCATAGGTTATTACTTTATCCCAATTCTTTTGTTTGTTCCAGTGGTCTGCCAAAATTAAAGCAATATCAGCATTATCTTCATATTTAAGGGAATTCTCATAAGCTTCAATCTTTTTAGCTGTACTTCCTAATTTATTATAGTTATCTGCCATTACTCGGTAAGCAAGAGCCAGAGAAGCATTATCTGTTGTGCTGGCTATAAGTTTTGAGAGAATTTCATTGGATTTGGTATAGTTTTTAATATCTCTATAAAAATCAGCCACACGAGCATAAACATCCGGATTTTGACCCAATTCCATTGCTTTCAGGTAATATGTTTCCGCAGAAGCATTATCTCCGCTTTCTTTATAAGCTGCTGCTAGAATAAGGTAGGCGGTGTAATCTTGAGATGCTTCAGCATAATCTTTAAGTACTTGATAAGCTCTAGCCTGATCCTTAATATCATCTTTAAGAATGTGATATTTGATATTAAGAATTTCCTCATTTCCGGGTTCATAAGTGAGAACCATATCGTAGTATTGTAAAGCACGCTCATACTGTTTCGCATTTTGAGCAGTAATAGCCATATTACGATACAGTTTTGAGAGATAATCATCCCTTTCAGCTGGAGAAATAGTAATCGGTTTCAAACTCTTATAAATATCGGCAGCATTCTGATAAGCGGTTAGAGCATCATCATAGAAACCAATACTTGCGTCTTCATTTCCTTGATTGACATAGCTGAGAGCAATATTAAGGTCTATCCGTTCAATATTTACTTCTATAGAATCAGTAGGTGACGCTGTAGGCGCAGCTTGGACATAGTAATCTCTAGCCTGACTAAAATATTTTATGGCGGAGAGATAATCCTCAGAAGTAAAAGCTGTTGCACCACTATCAGCATAAGCATAAGCTAATTGCAAAGGTGAAGGTGGCGGAGGAGTGGAAACTTCTAATTTCTTATTAGTGCTGCAGCCGGCTATAATCAGTAGAATTGCCACAAGGGTCAGCAAGATATATTGTCTGTTTTTCATTTGGTACCTCCCATTCTTTTTTCTTTTTAGTTCAAATTACATATATTTCAGGATTTGTCAATGAAAAATTAAGCAAAGTTTGTAACATTAAATACTACATAACAGTTTGTATCTTTATAACTAAAGGAAAGATATAGAACTACAATAACATTGAATAAAATATTGGCATTGACAAAAAAAAGTATTTTAAGCTTTAGTAAAGAGAAGGAACATAAATTAAATAAAAAACGAATATGAATAAACTACAAAAGTTTTTGGTTCAGATATTTAGCCTATTTTTTGGAGATTTTAACGGTGTCCAGGTTTTTTTGTATCCTATGACCCTATTTTGTTGGGTTGATACTAATAGTTTTCTTTATGCTGCTACTGGTTTATTAACCACGCAAAAACATTTCTTTCCTCTGGCGGTCTTTTTATTAATTTTCGTTTTTGTCATTTTTTTAATTCTGAAAAATGTAAGTGGTATTTTTGATGCTATCTACCCTTTACAAGAGGGAGATAAATCAATTTTTGGGCAAACAGTGATAAATCTTCATAAGTTTTTACTGATAATTATAATAGCAGCAGCTCTTCTTTATGTAGTTTCTGTTTTTTTAAAATATTATTACGATATTAGAGTCCCTTTAAAGAGTATATATCCTATAGCAATAAGGTTTTTGGGAATTTTACTACTTCTTCTTTATGGCTTGAGGTTCATTTGGACAAAACCATTTAGAGAAAACGAGTCCGATATGCAAGAAGCCTGTGGTAAATTGAGAAATGATTATAAAGCGCATAGAAATCTCTATGCAGTACATGCACTGTTTTATATATTGATGGTGCTAGTAGGTGCATTTATCTATAATATCCTGGTTCTGGATGTCTTATACAGGATTTTTGCTTGGTTGAACTGTTCCCCTAATCTTTATTTTACTCCTCCAGCGAACATTCTTGCTCTACTTTATAACATTTTTATTATAGTAATAGCTCTGCTTCTTTCCAATCTTTTATTTTCTCCTCTGGTTAAAGCTATTACTCATATCGCAGAAAAATTACATCCTCATCTATATTTAGCTAAAGCTGCAGTAAAAAATGACGAAACAAACCAAATATCCTAATCGTCATAAAGCAAGGAAAGACAATCCGGTAGGTTTATATCTACTTATCCTTTTGCTGTGCGGAGCCATAATTTTCGTGATTGTATATAAAGGGAAGGAAGAAGGACTACCTCCCGAATTTCAGGAACCTTCAATTAAAAAATTTAACTCTTCAGAGCTTTTGCAAAGCCTGGAAGAAAAATTTGAATTAGCGGAGGGTTCCTTACAGATAAAAACAATACATCATCAAAAACAATTAAGTATACCTGTAAATCCGAGTAAAATGGACCTCACTTTTGCTAATATGATTGTTAAGGGTGAATTTGAGATCAGAGGGGGAAAACTGGTTTCTGGCTTTGTAGAAGACGATGGACAACTTCTAACTTTCAAAGTTGGTCCGGATACTTATAAGGTAAAATTATATTACAAGAAACCTGTTTCTATTATAAGAAAATATCCTAAATATATTGCTATCGTAGTTGATGATTTTGGTGGTATTGGAGGGGATTTATTGCAAAGCTTTTTGAATTTACCTTTAGAGATAGATTTTGCCATTCTTCCGGGTTTATCACATAGTGAAGAAGCAATGAATAAAGCCTTTAAACAAGGAAGAGAAACTCTGGTACATTTGCCTATGGAACCTTTGAATTATCCAAGTCAGAATCCAGGTAAGGATGCTATTTTAGTTCAGATGGATAGGTCGGAAGTAGAGAAGTTAGTGCTCAAACATTTGAATTCCTTACCTTTATGTAGTGGTGTAAATAATCATATGGGTAGTTTAGCCACAACAGACAAAGAGATAATGAGTTATGTTATGGAAGTTCTTCGCAAAAAAGATAAATTCTTTTTGGATAGTCGCACTTCAGCAGTATCCGTTGCTTATCAAATAGCTCAGAAAGCTCAGATTTTAGCTTTCCGAAATGACCTCTTTTTGGACTCACCTGATATCAGTAATGCCACAATGGAAAGTAAAATTGAAAGGATAAAACAAATTACCAATAGCAGAAATTATGTTATAGCTATAACGCATTGTCATTCAGCTGAAAAACTAAGATATTTACAGGATTTCATATCTCGCATTCAAAAAGAAGGGTTCACACTCAAAAGGCTTTCAGAACTTAAAGAACAAGAAGTTCCTGCTATTATATGAGGTTAATATGAGCTTCTTAAATGCTATCTTATTAGGGATATTACAGGGTTTAACAGAATTCTTACCGGTTAGTAGTTCAGGTCATTTGGTTTTAGCACAGCACTTTTTAAATATAAAAGAAAGTGGGAACATATTATTTGAAGTATTTCTCCATCTTGGAACTTTACTAGCTGTTATTATCTTTTTCCGCAAACGCCTTTGGGAACTGATTCTTTCTCTTTTCGGCAGTAAGGAATATAGGATAAAAGAAAAAGCTTGTAATGACCGAATGATTATTCTTTATTTAATTATAGCGACAGCGGTTACTGGTTTGATATATCTAATTTTTGGAAATCCTATAGAGTCACTGTATAATAAACCTTTAATCGTTGCTCTTATGCTAATCATTACGGGTATTATAATCTTTGCATCTGATTATGCCAAGAAGGAGAAAATCTCAGTTTCAAAAATGGGATTTCCTCGGAGTATATTTATAGGATTGATTCAAGGTATAGCGATTATTCCAGGAATTTCACGTTCCGGTTCAACCATTGCAGCTTCACTTTTCAGCGGTATTAAACGTGAAGAAGCTGCTGAATTCTCCTTCCTTTTAAGTATACCAGCAATCCTGGGAGCAAATCTGGTCAGTTGGAATATCTTTAGCACTCTCAATTTTAATCAATTACTTGTCTATCTAGCCGGATTTTTAGCTTCTTTCTTAGCAGGATATCTGGTAATTGGTTTCTTGCTAAAACTTATAGCTAAATCAAAACTTAAGGTGTTCGCTTATTGGTGCTGGGGTGTAGCCCTAATAAGTATCATTTTTCTATTATTGTGAATATGTTAAATAAATTACCTGCCTTAGAAATTGATAGCTTAAAACCTAAATTAGGTCAAAACTTCCTTCTGGTTGGTGGTGATGCATATCTAACTGATTTAGCTATAGACCATATCCGGAAAAACTTGGAAACTAATGTAGACCTGGTTATTATTTATGGAGATGAAGCTAAGGTACCAGAAATTAAAGACCTGCTGGATTCTTATTCTATATTTTCTAATGCCAAACTTGTCCTTTTCCGAAATGTAGACCAATTAAAAAAGAAAGAACTGGATGCTTTAACAGATTATTTTAGTGAGCCTTCGGAGCAGCAAACTCTGATTCTTACAGCGGAAAAGATAGACGATAAAAAAGGTAGCTGGAAAATTATTAGTAAAGCTTGTATCCATATTCTTTGCAATCCTCCAAGTTATAGCGGTGCTCTTTCTCCTTGGCTGGATAAGTCACTTGCAAAATTGGATCTAACTATGTCATTTAAAGCGAAACAAGCTTTCATTAGTAGAGTAGAATTGGATTATGCAAACGCGAATAATGAATTACAAAAGCTGGCTCTGTTGGTTGGAGATAAAAAAGAAATTACCGAAAACGATGTGCTTCGTAGTATTGGCTTTTCCCGAGTCGGAACTCAGATTGACTTTTATCGTGCTCTGGGGAATAGACAATTGAAAGAAACTATGCAACTGCTGGAGAGAATGCTGAACTCAGAATTTAAAGTGTTGCAAGTGCTGTTTTATATTATAAAATTTTATGATACTATTTACCATATACTGCTACTTAAGAAAGCACATATCAGTGCAACTGAAATTATGAATATACATCTCACAAATCTTTATCCATCTCAAAGGAAAGAATTTATGGACTTTTCTAATAATTACTCTTTACTCCAATTAGAAACTATCTTTAATATTTTATTGGATACGGACACTAAAATTAAATCCAGTTCGGCAAGTGATGCTGTTCTACTTACCAATTGTATTTTTAAGATTATGGAAACCCTATGAAGAAAAATGGTATACTCCTACATATTAGTTCTTTGCCATCTGATTTTGGTATCGGAGATTTTGGTCCAGCTGCCTATCAATTTGTTGATTATTTAAATGAAAAGAAATTTAATTATTGGCAGATTTTACCGCTTTATCAACCCGGTTATGGAAATTCACCCTATAATCCTGTATCTGCTTTTGCTTTAAATCCTTATCTGATCAGTCCAGAATTGCTTTATGAAGATGGGTTGATTGATTTACCAGATATGGAACAGGCAAGATTGCCTTTATCTGATCAAATACCTTATGAAGCGGTTTATCGTTTGAAAGATAATTTACTAAAAAAAGCAGCAGATAACTACTTATCAGACATTGAAATATATGATTACATTGAAAGTAATGCTTTCTACTTGAAACCATATCTTGCTTATTTAACATTGTGTAAGCTATACGGGGATGATGATTGGCATAACTTTCGTGCCGAACATAGACATTACTCTGAAGAAATATATGAATCACTTTTTAAGAATTATGGACAGCAAATACTAAGAATGGCATGTATTCAAGCTCTGGCAAAAGACCAGCTTTTGCGAGTAAAGGATTATATGAATTCTCAGGGTATTCAGTTAATAGGGGATATGCCACTTTATCTTTCGTATCATAGTGCTGATGTGTGGGCTAATCAACATTTATTTGATTTAGACGAAAATGGAAATCGTTTGAATGTTGCAGGAGTTCCACCAGATGCTTTTAGCAAGGATGGTCAACTTTGGGGCAATCCTATCTATAGATGGGAAAAAATGAGAGATGATGGTTTTAAGCTATTTATTAATAGGATTAAAAATGCACTGAGCTATCTGGATAAGCTGCGGTTAGACCATTTTATTGGTTATGTTAATTTTTGGTCTGTTCCTTGTCCATATGATGAGAAAACGGGAGAGCCGATTATACCTAAGAATGCTTTAAACGGAGAATGGGAAAGAGCGACACCAGAAGACTTTTTTCCCATAATAATGAGTACTTTTTCTCCTGAGATATTCATTGCGGAGGATCTTGGAATCTTAAATGAAGAAGTGTGCTACTATCGTGATTATTATAAATTACCAGGTATGATTATTCTGCAGTTCTGCTTTGAAGAACAGGTTCCTGATATACGAAAATATCCACCTGAACGCTATATTTATACTGGAACTCATGACAATCCTACTATTCAAGAGTGGTATGCAAATCTAAGTGATGATTCACCGAGCAAGGTTAATTTGCTTCATTTCATAAAAGAGCATCCTCTTCTTTTTTCAGGGTTAGGTCTGGAAACCGAAGAAGATATCAAACATTCTATTCATCTCATAATGTGCATTATAGCAGAAGCTTCAGGTTGTCAAAATGTGGTATTACCGGTGCAGGACATTTTGGGATTAGATGCTTCTGGTAGAATGAATGTTCCTGGTACAGCTTTAGGTAACTGGCAATGGAAGTTGGAGAGTTTTGATAATTTATTTAGTATATCTCTTCCCTGGGAGTGAAATTAATCATTTTTGCTTGACATAACCCTTGCCATATAAAGATTTGTACTTAGTTGCAAGAGCTGAAGTGGTGAAATTGGTAGACACGCTAGTTTCAGGGACTAGTGAGCGATAAGCTCGTAGGGGTTCGAGTCCCCTCTTCAGCACCACAGTTTATAACCTATTAGACAAATTTATTGACGATAAATCCTTTAAATCTATTCTTGTTAAAAGAAAATTTTACTCTTTCATCTATTATTTTTAGTTTAAATAAATATTATAAGCGTTACAGCTATAAAGAAGAGGTTATTTAAATGGCGCAAAAGATTTTCGTTCTGGACACAAATGTCTTGTTACACAACCCTCAGGCAATATTTTCCTTCCAGGATAATAGAGTGGTTATTCCTATTATTGTGATTGAAGAGATAGATATGTTCAAGAAAGGAGTGGATGAAAAGAGTAGAAATGCCCGTCAAATAGGTCGTTATCTGGATGCTTTAAGATCAAAAGGAAGTTTGCAGGAAGGCGTTAAACTGGATAATGGCGGCATCCTGCAAGTAACCGTCAATAAAGAGGTTACCGATGTGGCTTCTGAACTTTTGTTTCTGGATAGAAACGATAACCTGATTATCAGCACTGCACTCTATTTTAAAGAGAAGTATCCTGATACCAAAGTGGTCCTGGTTTCTATGGATGCTAATGTGCGCATAAAAGCTGATAGCGTGGGCTTAAATGCAGAAAATTTTGAGACTGGCACCGTAAACTTTGAAGAATTATATACCGGATGTATCGTTCAGGAGCTATCTGATGAAGAATTTGATGCACTTAGAGATAATAACTTCACATCTACTAATAATCTTGAGCATCTTTATCCCAATCAATTTGTTCGGTTTACTAAAAAATCTGATCCTTCAAATTCATTCACTATGCGATATCTTCTATCCTCCAATTCTCTAATTCCTCTTAAACATTATCAGAGACAGGAAGTATTTGGCATTAAAGCACGAAATTATGAACAGGAGATGGCTTTTGAACTATTGCTGGATGATAATGTTAAGTTAGTAAGCTTATCTGGAATAGCAGGAACTGGTAAAACTCTTCTGGCTATGGCTGCGGGATTACAGAAAGTGATAGAAGAAAATAAGTACGCTCGTTTAGTTATTTCGCGTCCCATTTTCCCACTAGGTAAGGATTTGGGTTATCTTCCTGGCACTAAAACTGAAAAATTCAACCCCTGGATGCAACCTATTTATGACAATATGGATTTAATACTTTCTCGTCACGATCAAACTGGTCCTGTAGGCACAAAAAGTAAAAGTAAAACCAGCATAGATGATTTCATAGATTACGGCTATCTGGAACTGGAACCTTTAACTTATATTCGGGGAAGAAGTCTTCCCGACCAATTTATGATTATTGATGAAGCGCAAAATCTTACTCCTCACGAAATGAAAACTATTATCACTCGTGCAGGTGAGAATACTAAGATTGTTCTTACTGGTGATCCATATCAGATAGACATTCCTTATCTGGATTCTTCTTCTAATGGTTTATCCGTAGCAGTAGAAAAACTGAAAGAAGAGAATATTGTAGGTCATATTACTTTACTTAAAGGGGAGAGGTCAGCTCTTGCTGATCTTGCAGCTAAATATTTTTAGGATTGAATGTTGGATAAGAAAGAAAAAAATATAGAACGAAGCTGGGTAGAAATTGATCTGGATGCTTTTAGGCACAATCTGAAAGCACTTAAAAGCTTTCTGAAACCAGAGCAGGGGTTCATTCAGATTGTTAAAGCTGATGCCTATGGTCACGGTGCCTGGGAAATAGCTCAAGCTGCTTTGAAAGAAGGTGCCATCGCTCTTGGAGTAGCCAATCTGGAAGAAGGAAAACTCTTAAGAATAGAAGGTTGTAAAGCTCCTATTCTTATTCTCTCTCCTTCTTTAATAGATGAAATTCCTGGAATTCTAGAGTATAAACTTATTCCAACCGTTAATGATCTCTCTTTTGCCAAAGCCCTTATCTCTATCTGTGCTAAACAAAAAGTTAAATGCCCCATTAGCTTAAAGTTTGATTCCGGAATGCATCGTAGCGGTATTCTGGAAAAAGATTTTGCTGAACTATGGTATTTTTGCATAAATGCAGCTGAACTAGAAGTAAAAAGTGTCTTTTCCCATTTTGCCTCTTCCGAAAGTGACCTGAAATTTAGTGAAGAGCAGGAGAAAAGATTTAAGCAAGTAATGGACAAGTACAAAGTTGAAGCAGATTGGATTCATATAGCTAATAGTTCTGCTCTAATTAATGGTTTGGGTAGTTCTGGCAATCTTTGTCGTTTAGGTATCTTAAGTTATGGTGTATATACTCATCCTTCCCAGAAAGAAAAAATAGAACTTAAACCAGTTATGACCTTCAAATCAACCGTTATTCAGATAAAAGAAATTCCCCAAAGTGCGACAGTTGGATATAATCAGACCTGGAAAGCTCAAAGGAAAACTCGTTATGCCGTAATTCCAGTAGGTTATGCTGATGGCTATGATTTTCTTCTTTCTAATAAAGGAAAAGTGTTGATTGAAGGTATCATCTGTCCTGTAATCGGAAAAGTCAGTATGGATATGATTTGTGTGGATTTGACTGATGCTCCAGAAATTCAGTGTGGAGCTGAGGTTATTCTCTTAGGCAATGGTCACGAGGATATCAGAGTAGAGAATTTAGTAAGTTTATATAATGGTTCTTCCTATGAACTTCTCTGTCAGGTAGGCCGTAGAGCAAAACGATATTATTATGAAAAAGGAAGATTAGTAACTGCCGCACCTTTATCCCGAAGGGATTTTGTTTCCAGTGACTATCCTAATTCCAAATTAAATCAGATTATCCAATCTGCTATAGCACAACGGATTAACAGTGAAGAGATGAGCGAACTTATCTTTAGAGAAATTCTGCGGGTCTTCTTCTATAATCAAGATAGAGATATTCGTTATCGTAAAAATTTCCGTCATCATATCCTTTTCACTGAAAGTTCAGATAAGGACTACTGGAAAGCTGAGACCACCTTAAGCTTTTCTAAAACTTTGCAAAGGGACTTTTTCCTGGTTGCTTGTGCCAATTCAGATAAAGCGTTAAAGGATTATTTCAAAAGAAACGATGTGGAATACCGCTGGCTTATGGATGGTAATTTTCAGCTTAATCCAACAGCTTTTCAACTTTCTTCTGTAAAAGTGAACGATCTAGAACTGACAACCCGAATAAATTTCAAAGCGGAAGCTATGGAAATACGATGTTCTCATCCTGAACTAAAAAAACTCATAGGACAGGAAGTTCGCTTTGAAATTAATACCTTAACTCTCTATCCTAAATCTTCTCATCAATTAAGTGTCTTTATTACAGAACTTACTCACGGAGTTCAAATTAGCTTTTCCTATCCGGAAACACTCAAACAGATAGAATGCGTTCCTTTTTTTGCCGGTCAAAATAAATATCCTAAAATAACCACTTCTAAAAATACCATAACTGTGACTACCAAACCTGAAGAATGGGTTTTCCCTCAATCTGGAGTGGTCTTCGCTTATTAATAGAATTTGAAAAGAAAATACGATAAAATAAGTAAGGATATATTGAAGTTGTCACAAAATTGAAGGTAAGAGAAATTACTTGTTTGAAAGCCCGTTTATTTTTTCTTACTTTTTATGATTTACTTCAATAAATATAATTATTTTCCCATTAACTTATTTAAAAGAAATTAAGGTAAGCGAAAAAATCTATTCATTATTTATAGCTAGGGATGGAATTTCTCACCTCCCTATTCATTATGTTTATATAAAAAGGAATGCAGTGATAACTAGGTTAATTTCCTCAATCAGGTTAAAGAAAAGTAATCCCTTAAGATTAGAAGTATTATCAAACTCAAAGATTGGTACAGGAAAACTATCTTTGCTCACAATAGAGAAGCATCTTTCCGCTGGCTGATAAGATAAATGATACGGCTAAATTTTTCCCCGTTCGCTAACACAAACATATTATTTGTTCTATCAATTCTAACTATAATTACTTAACCCGTTAACTGGCTTATAAGAATAACAATAATCCCCTGGAAAACCTTAATAAACAACGAAATAGAAAACTAAAAACCTGAATAACTTCAAATCTATGGAATCTTTAAATTCCTTTACCAAAATCTGGTTTTCGGATTACTTTGATAGAAAAAACCATTTAAAAAAACACTCTTAACTTATCAATGATAGTTAATTTACGATGGGATTGTAATAGATGCTTTCATAAAAAAGGTCGCTGTATCTTTTGTAAATCTCCCTAAAATATCATTAGACGAAAATCGTTCCACTTGAGTCTGGTTAGTTTTATATCCCATATAGAAAAAGCAATTTTTTTTGAACTCATATCTAAGATTCGCATAATAGCTAATATCGGAGAAAGCACCTTCACTTTCATAATTACTAAAACCCAGACCCGTAGTTATTCCCAAATATAGATTCGGATTATATTGAATTTTGGCATTAATAACAGAGTATTGGTTATCCAACTGAATTTCAACTGGTCCTGAACCATAATCAATTATATTGTTTCTGGGATAATCATATTTGTTAAAATTCCAGCTTAGTGAATAGAAAAATTTCTTAGCAAGATAATCCTGGATATAAATGGATAATTTATTATGTTGATGAGTTTCATTCAACGCATAAATTAAAGTATTTGCATTTCCAACAGAAACATAAAACCAAGCCCATTTATCCAGAGTCATAGTGCCATTAATCTCATAATAATAATGCTCTTGCCAGAGGTCATCATAGATATTTCCATATTTTGCCTGCAGATAAGCAGTTAACTTTGGTTTAAAATCAAATGTTAAATTTCCATAAAGAGCACATTCCGAAAAAGTCTCGTTATTATGGAACCAATCACTAAAATCAACGCTTAGAAAAGTATTCATTTTCTTTAAGAAGCCATAACCAGGTTTTGAAGTCCAGGAAGAAGAGATACCATAGCATTGACGGTTTTTCCAAAAAAGATATCCAGCATCGGCATAAATATCTTTACTGATCCTGGAATAATATATGGAATTATCAAAGTTACCAGGATAATAATTCAAAGTGCAATCTGCATAATATCCTTTCTTTAAGGAATTGTCTTCTGCTTGTTCATCTTTTCGGATACTTCCTATCACTGATGATTTAAGAAAAAGCTCATCTGTTATCTGCAGATCATAATTTCCATTATAGAGATGATTGTAGTAACCTTTATTCGTTCTACTTACAAAAGCATTACCTAAAGTAATATTAGCAAATTTAGGGATAAAAGATATTATCTGAAAGTAATCATCATCATTAATAATCTGTCCATCTTGTTTAACTTTTTCATCAATAGCACCTAAAATTCCCCATTTATTTTTTCCATAAGTTCCGGTGGCTTTATAGGCAAGAGAAGGTTTATTTATATTGCGGGAATAAAATACGGTATTATCAACCCCAAATGCATCCATATCTTCAACGAAGAAAAACCGATTTTCTTCATATAAATATGGAATATCTAGATTATAAATATCAGCTGCATCATCCGGAGGCACATCTGAAAAATCTGGATTTATACTCAATTTTACATTCATTTCTGAAGAGGGTTTAAGAGCTATATCCACACCCAGCATATCCGGGTCAAAACTGCTGGTTTGATTTATTAAGTCATAGCTCTTAACAAAATAAGGCTTTATTTTTAAATCAATATCCTTACTAATTGGCTGATGAAGAATTATTTCTTGAGCACTATAAAAGTAGTTTCTTTTCTGTTTAATATGAGCATAGGGACAGCTATAGGTCTCCTTTGAAGCACAATTATAACGCGTAAAAATTAAATAAAAGTGATAAGGAACTTTATTCTGAAATCGTAATGAACCTAAAGGAATAGTGAAAGTAACATTCCATAAAGAATCATTATAAGATGATTCATAAGAATAATTACTATTCCATTGATTATCTATATTCAAATCTTCTCTTCTGATACCATCAACTAAATGCCCTCCTGGATAAGCCACATAAACATAAGAAAAATAAGCTTCGGGCATAGTGATAAGCTGAACCCTAACAAAATCAGCCTCTATATCTTCATCCCTTCTTGCTGAATAACCAGGAACAAAAGCATCATTAATAGAACAACGAAAGTAAATCATCAGATTATTATCATCTTGCCAAACCCAGGCTTTTGTTTTTAAAGATTCAGCCATTAAATCATCAGGATCAATTCTTACAAAATCAGCAAAAATATTACTTTCTTCTAATACTGATTCATGGGAAAATGGAATATCCATTGACCACAGAGGAAAAAACATAATAGCTATAAGAATGCAAAAGATAGATTCCTTATTCATTATTTAATCCTTAAACATTAGTTCAAGAAGAAGCACTTTTATAATGCTTTAACATAGACATTGTGCCCCAATACGCCAGAAGAGAAAATAAAAGAGTAATAGTGAGTGCTATTACAAACAAAGAACCTTTTTGCTCTCTTCTGATTACCATTAAAGGAAAATTTCCTATCACTATGACTGGTATTAGGTAGATGAAGACCCATTTAAGAAAGCTGTTCCGAAAAATTGCTGCAGGAAAAGTGGAAAGTGTAAAAAACGAAGATAGTAAGGAAATAAAAGCATCCAGACGGACAAATATAATAGAACCAAGATAAATTAGAATATTAAAAGCGGTAAAAATCAGAGTGGTAAAACAAATCATAGCCATATAACTAAGAACACTCACCAAAGAAACTGCTATCTCATATCTGCTAATCAATATTATAAATAGAAATATATCAATTATTAGATTCGCCAGACATTTCCAGTTTAACTTACTTAAATACATTAAGAAAAAGATATTAAAGGGTTTTATCAAAAGCCCATCCAGGGTTCCATATTGGATATGATAGGGCAAAGATTGCACTCCAGCACCAAAAAATAGATTATACAAATCTCCAGTTAATTTTACAGATAGAACAAGAATAAAAAGGTCACTAATAGGTATTCCCAGACCTTTTCCTACATTCAGATACAGTATCTGATAAAAAAGGAGGGCAAATATGATATTAATTATATCAGCACATATCTCCATAATGAAACTTTTAGAAAAATATGCCTTTCGTTTTATTATCAGAATATTGGATTTTATATAGTATTGAAGGTAATCTTTCATCCTATAGCCTCATATATTTTTCGTCCTCTAAACCATAAAATTGAAGTCAAAATCCAGAAAAAAATCAACCATAGTAAAACTTCTATTATTAAAGAAAAAAATTCTTTCCAGTCATAATTTCCTACCAAAATGCAGGAAGGATAATATACCAGATAAGCGGAAGGAAGTTTAATTAGCACTTTTTGAATGGTGGCAGGAAAAATGTCCAGTGGCAGTATATTCCCTGAAATAAAAGGAAGTAATATTCCCAGCATCTTAGAAATAAAATCAATATCCGTAAAGAAGAATGCTAGTATAGATAGAAAGAAAGTTATAAGAAAAGCCAGTGGTGCTGCTATTAATGCTAAGATGGCAAATTGCAATAAGCTAAGTGGATAAATATTGGGAATAAAATTGCCACTAAATATCACCATTGCAATGTATGCAACAATTATAGCAAAAACTATATAAACTAATTTCAGAACATAATAGCTGACAAAATTATGCCAGAAATAACTATAGGGTCTTATGAGATGATAATTTAAGCCTCCGTATTTAATATCATTTCCAATGTCCCACCAGGTACCAATAGCAAAGAATTCACTTACTACGGTAGCGGAAATATAGTATAATATAAGGTTATTTAATTGCCAGGTACCAATCTGATAACCATTAGCGTAGACAAATTTAGCCAGTAGTAACTCACCGGTAAGAGGGATTAATATCACCAGAAAACTCAAAATAAAATTCGTCCGATATACCATTGCTTGTTTTAAAGTTTGTTTGCCTAAACCAATATAGTAACTACTCATTTTTCAGTATCTCGGTGAAAATATCTTCCGTATCTTTTCTTTTTAATTGGAAATCGTTAATATTATACTGCGAAAGAAGCTGATTAATAATCTCGTTAGTATCACTAATACTTGTTTCTAAAACCACTTGATTACCATTGACCTTTCCGCCAAACTTTCTGGATATCTCGCTTGCCAGGTTTTCCGAATCAACATTGATAGTAATAAGATCCCGCTGATTTTTTTCCAGTAGGTAATAAGTATCACCTTGATAGAGAATATTACCTTTATCCAGAATAATACAGCTTTTACAACAATCCGTAATATCTTTAACATTATGACTGGAGATAACAAAACAGATGCCGTATTGTTGATGACAAAAATTAATAAAACTTCTAAGATTACTCCTGGTAATAATATCTAGTCCGGAAGTAGGTTCATCAAGAAAAACCAAGCGGGGAAGATGAAGGAAGCTAAACATTAGTTCCATCTTACATCTTTGACCTAAACTCATATTTCTTAAAGGCTGATTTAATTCATCACCAATATCCAGAGCTTTACTGAAATCAGCTAATCTTTGCAAAAAATCATCTTTACTATAACCGTAAATGAAGCGAGAAAGCTCTAAAGACTGAATTGCTGGAATGTCCCATATCAGCTGTTCCTTACCTCCCTGAAAGAGACCAATCTGTTTTTTAAACTCTTTTCTCAATTTATAAGGGATAAATCCTAGAACCTTGATTTCACCTGAAGTAGGAGGTAAAATACCAGTGAGTAATTTTATCAGAGTAGTTTTTCCTGCACCATTTTTACCAAAAATACCAAGATTTTCTGTTATGGAGTGCGTAAATGTTATACCCCGAATTGCCTCAATCTCTTTATAAGTAGGTTTGAAGATAGAAACAGAGGTTTTAACCCGATAATTCTTATAAACTGCCTTTAATTCAATTTGTTTTTTATAATCCATTCTATTACCTTAGGTAATATGTATATAATTAAAATGATTCTTAGGACACCCTTATTTTTAATAAAAGCTAATTTACTTAATGGGCATCAACCAAAACACAAAGGGAGATATCTACAATTTTTGCATAAGCTATCAAAAACTGTATTGATATATGTTTCTTTTCACTTATGTCTATAATTATATGATCTTTAAAAAAATAATCTTATTTTTTGTCAAATAATATTATTTAGTAAGCTGGATAATTAATGCATAAAGTATTTTTCTTTGATTTCATTTTACCTATGATGGATATAATTGTAAACTACTATGGGTTATATTATAAGTAGATCCTTTGTAGTATTAAATTCTGTTTGGTAGATTTGTTCAGGACTTTGATTATTTCTACTCCCTGTTAGTCCTCTAAATGTTAAACAATATTTGATAGGCAAAAGTTTTAACTAAAAAAATTCTGTTTCCTTGTTTGTTTTTTACAAAAACCCCATCGGATTTTAAAATGAGGAAGACCTTGTTTTACCAAAAAGGTGCGAGATGTCTTCATCTCTCAAAGCCCTGAGTCTTTTCTATATTTATGAATTGGATATAAAAGATATAGAGGAAAGAATAGGCAAGCTCTTATAGAGTTTCATAGACGAGAATATATGTGATTATATTTAGGAAAACTCCTGCGGAGTTTGAAACAAAGAGGACCTTTTTCCACCCAAAATAAGCTCTTTCGGAGCTTAGAAGATATTGGATATATAAATAATAATTGATAGAAATAGGGGTTTTCTTTTATAAATATTTTGGGGAAATTTTTATTAAGAGGATGCAATTTTTATTCAATTTTTTTAAGAATTATCCACAAGTTTTTTATTATTTAATACAAATTTTTATCTTGTTTCTCTCTTGTCTCCCAGTTAGCTATAAAATAAGGAGTTAGATAACCAAGAGTCAAGAGAGAGTCAAGATGGTATCCATAAATAAGTAAGATAATCAAATTTAAAGAGTTAGCACTTTACTAAAACCTGGTTATATTTTATAAATCTATAAGATTATTTATGTAGATCAGAAAAAAAATGAAAAACCTGGAAATAGGCGACAAATATATCTAGATATTTAATGAGGAGGATAATCCTTATGAAAAAGAAAGATATAAAATATATTTGCCCAATAATGGCACTACTCTTAGTCATTGGCGGTTTTTTTCACATTGAGTATTCATATTATATTTTTCTTCGCATTATAGTTTCCATTTCTGCTATCTATTGGATGGTTATTATAATTTCTGCATTACTCAAAAAACTGGTGATGATATAGCTCAAAAGATAAATATAAAAAATAAGAGGATGCAAAAAAATATTTCTGCATCCCCTGTTTCAGTCCTTAATTTATTATAATTGTTTATACCTGTATTATTTATAATCAAAGGACAAATCAATGCTTAAGGAATAGTCCATCCACCATCAATAACCAGCTCTGCTCCAGTGGTATAAGAACTTTCATCACTGGCAAAATAGAGAACTCCATAAGCAACTTCTATGGGTTTACCAATGCGTTTCATAGGGATTATCTGAGCAATATCGGAAACGGTTTCTTCCATCTTAGAGGGTTTATCTAATGCAGTTTCAGTGATGGAAGTAGCGATAGCGCCAGGGAAAACAGTATTAACCCGAATATTATCTTTGGCAAATTCAATGGCAGCTGTTTTGCTAAGAATACGAATAGCACCTTTAGTAGATTGATAAGCAGCTGAAGTTCCAGTTCCAATGAGAGCATAAACAGAAGAGATATTGATAATAGAGCCTCCACCTGCTTTTCTCATCAAAGGAACAATATACTTCATTCCCAGCCAGGTACCTGTTAGATTAACACTTACAACTTTATTCCAGATGTCCATTGTGGTTTCCTCTACACCACTAACGCTTAAAATTCCTGCGTTATTGACCAAAATATCTACTTTTCCAAAGATTTTTTCTGCTTCCTCCGCAACCTTTTTCCACTCCTCTTCAGAAGCAACATTATGTTTAAGTGCCAAAACCTTTGTTCCCGAAGCTTGAATTTCGGAAGCGACTTTTTCCAGATTGGCATAATCAATATCAGTGATAATTAAAGATGCACCTTCTTCAGCAAAAAGGCGAGCTTCGGCTTCACCCATCCCCTTTGCTGCTCCAGTGATAAGGGCAACTTTGTTTTTTAATCTGTTCATCTTAGTTTCTCCTTAGATATCCTACTATAATAGTAGGATATCAAAAATAAAATAATTTGTGTTTGCTCCTTGCCAAATATTTTTTTTCAATAAAGTAAATAAATAAGGTTATACATTCAAAAAAGAGATACAAAAAAGGGAAAGTGAGAATTTAAGTTTGACAGAAAAGAAAATAAGAAAAATATAGTAAAAAGCTATGAAAACTGTTAATAGGTTAAAAGGAGGTATAATGCTATTAGATTTAATCAAAAGAAATAGAAGCTACAGGCGTTTTGATGAGAGCAAACGCATAAGCAGAGAAGAATTGCTAAACTTTGTAAATGCGGCTCGTCTTTCATCAAGTGCCAGGAATTTACAGCCTTTACGCTATCGTCTTGTCTATAAAAAAGAGGAATGTGATTTTGTTTTCTCTAATTTGCATTTTGCTCGTTCGCTGCAAAACTGGAAGGGTCCACAAGAAGGAGAACATCCTGCAGCGTATATTATCCTTTTACTTCCCAAAGATGCAGGTAATATGCAATATATAGATACAGGTATTGCAGCACAGAGCATAACTTTAAGTGCTGTAGAAAAAGGGTATGGATGCTGTATGCTTGGCTCAGTAGAAAAAGAGGAATTACATTCCTATTTTATGTTTCCTATAGATAGAGAAATTGTTCTAGTGATTGCTTTAGGAGTTCCTATAGACCAGGTTGTGCTGGAAGAAACAAAAAATTCGGAAGATATAGAATACTGGAGAGATGAAAATAATGTTCATCATACTCCTAAACTAAAATTGGAAGATATAATTCTTCCGGAGCATCATCATTGAATAAATAAGAAAAAATAAGAGATGATTTGGGTTAGAAAATCCTTTTTCTACAAAAGGAATCTTTAGGATGAAGGTAAAAAAAATATAGGATAAATAGATGAATACATTTTTGAGTAAACTGCAGAAATTCAGATTAAACCTTAATCTTCAGATAGTACTACGCTGTCTGGTTATGGTTCTAGTTTTTATTATGCTGGGAATCCATTTTTACTATCTTGTTTGGTTAAATGTTTCTGCTCAATCTGCAGTCTTAATCTATTTGAACTATATTTTACGCTTTTTGATTATTCTTTCTATTCTCTATGTTTTCTATCGTGGATACAAGCATTTTTACCGGATAGTTCAGACTGCTCGTTGGCTGGATAAACAGACGGAACATCAAGATGACCTTTATCAAAATCTCTATGAACTATATCAACAGAAGGAAGATGAATCTGTACTAAAAGTTCTTGCTACACAAGCAACAGAACGATTAAAATCTGTTTCTTATCGTTTACCAAAACTATTTTCTGCTGAACAATGGTTTCTAATTCTATTTCTGTTAATTGGCATTGGAAGCGTCTGGACTTTTTCTGCCGATACTTTTCGCTATTCTATGAAGCAATTTTTTGCCATTACTCCGGAAACCATAGCCTATAAATCAACTATTGATGTTGTTCCAGGCAATATTACTCTAGGAAGAGGTCAGCAATTAGTTATTCAGGTAGTAGCACCTGATACCCGTCTGAATCATCGTCTATTTTATCGCTGGGATCAAAATTGGAGGGAATTAGGAATGAAAAACTATTCCTACACCTTTCCTTCGCTGGAATACTCTCTGGAATACTATGTGCAGAATGAGGTGGCAAAAAGTCCGGTTTACAAGGTTGAATGTCTGGATGAACCTTTTGTTAAAAGCTGGACAGTGGACTATCATTATCCTGCTTATACAGGCTTAGGAAATGTTCGTGATACTCTTAGTTATGGAAATATAGAAGCTTTTAAGCATACAGAAGTTATTCTATCCATTTCTACCAATATTCCAGTAAATAAAGCGATAATGCATTTTTCTGACGGAAGCTCGCAGCAAATACAGCAGGTTGATGCTCATAATTTTACAACCAGATTAATTGTTATGGCTCCTCAAACCTGGTATCTGGAACTTATTGATGTTTTAGGACGCAACTCTCAACCAGAAGAAAAGACTATTTCTATTATTCCTGATAATCCTCCCGAAATTCGCATTCTTTACCCCGGTCAAGATGTTATGCTTGATCAAAGTCTACAACTTCCTCTTATAATATCAGCCAGTGATGATTTTGGATTAAGAAATTTAAGTTTATACTACCAGGTTAATGATCGCTCTATTCAATCTATGATGCTACAATCAGTTATAAGCACCAAACTTTTCACTATGGACTATCACTTTGATATGAATAAGTTAGATCTTCTTCCTGGCGATAATGTTACCTATTGGGCTGAGGTTTATGACAATTCTCCCGACCGTCAAAGTGCGCAAACTGCTAAATATAAAGCTCGCTTTCCATCTATGGAAGAGATTTATCAGGAAATAGAACGATTGCAAAATAAGCAAACTCAAGATCTGCAATCTACTCTAAAAGAATCGCGTAATTTACAAAAAGATTTTGAGAAAAAAAGACTGGAATTGATGAAAAAAGATGAAACCAGCTGGGAAGATTCTAAACAGCTGGAGAAGATGCTTAATACTCAGGAAAACCTTGCGGAACAAGTAGAAAATATTGCTCAGAACTATCAACAGTTAATAGATAAATTGAAAACCAACGAAGCACTTTCAGCAGAAACCTTGCAAAAAATGCAAAGAATTCAAGAATTGATGCAAGAAATAAGCACAGATGAATTAAGAGAAGCAATGAGTAAGGTTGATGAAGCTTTACGCAATGTTAAACCTGAAGATCTCAGAAAAGCAATGGAAAATCTCAAATTCTCAATGGAGGATTTTAATAAAAAAATAGACCAGACCCTCCAACTTCTGGAAAGCATCAAAAAAGAACAGGCATTAGATAAAGCATTGCAAATATCTAAAGAAATGGAAAAAATGCAAAGTGCTTTATTGGAAAAAACCAAAGAATCCTCTCAAAATAGTGAACAGCTTGCTCAGGAACAAAAAAATATTGCTGATAAATTAGATAACCTTAAAGAAGCTATGGAAGAGGCAAATCAATTGCTTGACCCTTCTAAAGATAAACAGATAAAACAGGATTTGAATGAGTTAATAAAGGAGATGAATAGCAGTCAACTTGAACAGAATCTGCAACAAAGTCAGCAACAATTAAAACAGAATCAATATTCTGCTGCCAGTCAATCTCAATCTCAAGCGCTGGAGAAAATGCGGCAATTCTCCAAGCGTTTAGGGGAAATTAAGAATGCTATGAGTGGAAGTAGTCAACAGGAAGTAGTTAATGCAATGCAAAAAGCAGTGCGAGAATTGCTTATCTTTTCTAAACAGCACGAATCACTTAAAGCAAGATATAGCCAGGACCCTTATCAAATCATTCCTGACCTGATAGCCGAATACGAAGGAATACAGTTGTCTTTGAATAAACTTTTCAGTAGACCTCAAGTAACTATGTATATTCCTCCAAAATTTTATATGGATTTGAGCGATACGGATAGAAGTTTTAGAGATATCTTCAACAGTGTGAATCAGATGCAATACTATCAGATTCCCCAACTTCTGGAAAATATACAAAGAGGATTGAATCTGATAGTATATGACCTGATGCAAACGCTCAATAATCCTTCTGCTGGAATGGGTGGAGGTTCTGGAATGCAAACTTTGCTTCAGATGCTGGAACAAATGGGACAAGAACAGATGGCAATGAATATGCTTGCTGAACAATTAATGATGCAATTACAGCAACAAGGTGGTAGAATGGGAGCAGCTATGCAACAACAGCTACAAAGACTTGCAGCTGAGGAAGAAAGATTAGCTGAAAATCTCAAGCGAGCTTTACAGAACAATCCTGAAGCCCAAAAACAGGGTAATGCCATCCAGCAAATCATTGATGAAGCAGAAGCTGTTAGCAGAAAACTAAAAAGTAATCAGCTCACCCCGGAAGTGTTAAAAAGTCAAGAACGTATCCTTTCTCGTCTTCTTGATGCTCAACGCTCTATAAATAAACGAGAGTTCTCAGAAAAAAGAAAAGGAGAAACTGCAGATCCTTCTATTAGACAGCAATCAGCTGAAACAGATTATGAAACTCTTCGTCGTAAAGCTATGCTGGATGATTCCTATAGACTTTTCCCACCTGCCTATCAACAGGTTATCATTAAATATCTAAAACTGCTTAATGAATAATGCCTTTTAAAAGAATATCTTTAATCCTGATTTTCCTAAGTCTGATTCTTTCTCTGTTTGCTCAATACAGTGAAAGAGATATTCTTACCCAACAAGCTTTCCAGCTTCTGGGACAAAGAAAATTTGCCGAAGCAGAACAGGTTTTTCTTCAAATTCTGGATAAATATCCCAACGATTCTAATAGCGTGATTCAATTATTAAATATCTATTTTCAAACTTCTCAAATAGAGAAAGCAGAAAATCTGTTGCGACAGTATAGAAGAATTTTGCCCGCTAACCAAGCTACCGAACAAGAAATATTGCTTTTAATTATGCAAGGTAAACCTGATGAGGCAAAACAAAAAAGTGATGCTTATTTAATTAGCCAAAATTACAATCTCAACACCTGTCGTCTCCTGGCTTCTTATTTTGAAAGAAGAGGTTTTTATGAACAATCTAGGCAAATCTATCAGGAAGCAAGGAGAAGAAAAAATGATCCGCAATTGTTTCGTCTGGAAATTGCCAATGCTGCACTAAACGCCAGTTTGTTTGATCTTGCTCTTTCTGAATATCTGGCTTTTTTGGATAAAAATCCCGGTAATATCTTTTTCATCACTAACCAGTGTAAGATTATTCTGAATCAAAATCCAGAATGTATAAAGACGATAAGAGACTATGCTGAAAGTAGTGCTAATTATATAATTAAAGAACTATATGCCAATATTCTGGTATCTCAAAAACAATATCTTCAAGCATTGGAAGTATATAAGTTCTTACCTCAAGACCGTTTAATAAACTTTGCGGAACAACAATATAATGCCGGTAATGATGAAATAGCTATGCTCGCTTTTCAATACCTGGAAGAAGTCATATCTGATCCTTTTATCAAAAATTCTTATCGCTTGAGACAAGCCTTAATTTACTATCGCAATGGGCAATATCAGTTAACAAAAGAGATGATAAATCAGATTTTAGCCGATTCTTTGATGACAGAACGCCCCTATATTTATCGTCAAAATGTAAATATGAACAGTAGAAAATTGATGGCAGAAACAACTTTGGCACTGGAACACAATCCTCAAACTGCCGAATATTGGTATAATGAAGCAAAAAAATTCTGTGCTAATACCTATGATATACAAAATATTGATCTCGCTTTAGCTCGTTTAAAACTAACTCAGGAAAATTATCAATCTGCTGCAAAAATACTCAACTCTATCCAGGAACCTGTTCTAAAAGAAGCTCGTGACTATCTTCTTTTCAGTCTAGAATTACTTCAGGGGAATATAGATGTAGCGGATAGTTTGATGAATGATTTTATTATTCACTTTCCTCAAAGTCCCTATGTGAACGATGCTATCTATCAAATGATGTTTGTTCTTGGATTGGATAAGACTCAACAAACCAGATTCTTGACCTCTACTCGTCTTATGATGTTGCAGGATCCTGCTTGTGTTGATACCCTATTAGCCATTTTTGAAAATACTCAGGATGAAGAATTACTCACTTTAGCCATAGAATGGGCTATTTTATTAAATCAGAAAGAAAAAGCTCAAACAATTTTAGAACATACCTGGCAAGACCCTATTTGTGCTGAATATGCAGAACTTCTAAAATTAAGCTTAACTGAAGATGGGGAACAGGCACAAAGAATGGCAAGAGATTTCTTAACCGCCAATCCTGGTAGCATCTTTTCTCCTAAATTCCGTCAGTACCTAAGTCGTCAGGAGCTTAGACCACCCCAATTTTAAAACTTGTTAATAAAATTAAGTTATGAGAGCGAGGAATAATTGACATATTTTTGTTTTTATAGTTTTTGCTTTATTTCAAATTAATATGAGGTAACTTTGATGTATAAAGAACCCTATTCCTTTAATTTAAAACGATATATGGAGCCTGAAAGGTTTGAGCGTTTTAAAGAATATGCCAAAACTCTAGATAGTCCAGTTCTGATAATTGATCTGGATATAGTTGAAGCAAAATATAATGAATTGAAAGATAGCTTTCCTAATTTGCAGATTTTTTATGCAGTAAAAGCTAACCCGATGAATGAGGTTATCCGTTTACTGGATCATCTTGGGTCCAATTTTGATGTTGCTTCTTCCTATGAATTGAAGCATCTTTTGAATTTAGGAATCTCACCTGACCGCATAAGCTATGGTAATACCATCAAGAAAGCTAAAGATATCCATTTCTTTTATGAACAAGGTGTAAGGATTTTTGTTACAGATAGTGAGAATGATTTGAAAAAAATAGCTCAAAACGCTCCAGGTTCTAAAGTATATTTTAGACTTTTAACCGAAGGTAGTGGTGCAGACTGGCCTCTTTCCCGTAAATTTGGAGCTCATCCCGATGTGATTTATAACCTTATTCTACAAGCAGTTGAACTTGGATTAGAACCCTGGGGAGTTTCTTTTCATGTAGGTTCACAACAAAGAGATATAGGACAATGGGATGATGCTATAGCCCGATGTAAATATATCTTTGATGCTGTTCTGGAAGAAGGGATAGAGCTAAAAATGATAAATCTGGGAGGTGGTTATCCCGCTAATTATGTTGACCCTACCTTCTCTTTTCAGGAATACAGCTCGGAAATTCAGCGCTTTATTTATGAAGATTTTGGAGATCAACTACCTCAGCTAGTGATGGAACCAGGAAGGTCTATGGTAGCTGATGCTGGTATCATTGTTGCTGAAGTGGTCAATATCGCTACTAAAGCTAAAAACAATCTTTATAAATGGGTATATCTGGATGTAGGTAAATTTAGGGGATTGATTGAAACTATTGAAGAATCTATTAAGTTCCCCATCTATTTTGAAAGAGAAGGTCTAGCTGATGAAGTTATTCTGGCAGGTCCCACCTGTGATAGTATGGATATAATGTATGAATATTATAAATACAAAATGCCTGATACCACTCAACCTGGAGATAAAGTATATATTTTTACTACTGGGGCTTACACTCATACTTATTCCTCAGTTAATTTTAATGGTTTTCCGCCACTAAAAGCAGTAGTATTACCTAAAAAGTAAATATTTGGAGGCTAAATGATGGAAAGGTTACCAGTTGAAACTTTGAAAAACTTTATGATTGAGGTTTTTCAGCGTTTAGGTGTTCCCGAAGAAGAGGCTAAAATTTGTACCGATGTCCTTATTGCCAGTGATTTGCGAGGCATTGAATCTCATGGTATAGGTCGTCTAAAAATGTATTATGACCGAATAAAAGCTGGAATTCAAGACCCCATTACAAAAATTGAGGTTATAAAAGACAAAGCTGCCACCGCTTTATGGGATGGCAATAATGGTATGGGGCAGGTTATTAGCTTTAAAGCTATGCAAACTGCAATAGAAAAAGCTAAGCAATTTGGTTTAGGAGCTGTCGCTGTGCGTAATTCCACTCATTTTGGTATATGTGGTTATTACGCTGAAATGGCATGTAAAGAAAATATGATAGGTTTGGTCTTTACCAATGCTCGCCCTTCCGTCTGTCCTACTTATGGTGTAGAACCACTTTTAGGCACTAATCCTATCTGTTTTGGTGCTCCTACTAATTTAGATTTTCCTTTCATTTATGATGCTGCTACTTCCATCACGCAAAGGGGTAAAATAGAACAATATGCCAGAGAAGAAAAAGAAACTCCTGTTGGCTGGGCTATAGACTTGGAAGGAAAACCATATACAGATACAAATCGTCTTCTGGTTGATTTAGTAAAACAAAAAGCTTCTCTTCTTCCCTTAGGAGGAACTGATGAACTTACCGGAAGTCATAAAGGATATGGTCTTGCTACTATGGTAGAAATCCTATGTGCTGCTCTTCAGAACGGTTGTTTTCTGGACCAATTATTAGGTCAGAATGAGAATGGTGAAGCAGCTCCCTATAAGCTTGGACATTTCTTTATGGCTATTAACATAGAGTTCTTCACAGACCTGGACAGTTTTAAAAAGACAACCGGTGAGATCTGTCGCAGACTGCAAAATTCCCGTCTTTTCCCTGGTCAAAATCGTATCTGGGTAGCGGGAGAAAAAGAATATGAAAAAGAATTAGAAACAAGAATAAAGGGCATTCCTATAATTCCAAATCTGAAAAAAGATATAGAAGTGATGCAAAGAGAATTAAATATTATTTCTCCGATAATTTAATTCTTGCTTTATTGGTATATGAGAATTATTATATAGATAAATACATATAATAAGGAGTCAACAATGAAAAAAGTATTATTAATACTTGTTCCCCTATTACTAGTCAGTTTACTAGCGGCAATTGATTTTGAGTTTGATGGAGAGAATCGTACCCGTGGTGCTGTCTATAATGACGCAAATGAAAGCGATGGAGGTCATATAGACAACCGCACCTTGCTGGGTATCAATGCTCTGTATCGTCCTAATCTATCTATGAGAGCTACCCTTCAATTCGGTGATGTTACCTGGGGAGGTTCAGGTGGAAGTATTCCTGCTTCGGTTCCTATTAGTGCTTATGAACTTTATCTTAACTATCGCTTTAGAAACACTAACATTCGGGTAGGTCAACAATACTGGAGAGACAATATGAGTTTGATCCTGGATGATACTTTCTCAGGAATTATGGTATCTAACGATAATCTAGCAGGATTTGAGACTGAAATAGGCTGGATTAAAGCCTTAGAAAGAAAAAGAAACGATTTTGACGATTATAACTATTTATTGCTGAATATGCAAAAGATGACATCATCTATACCCTGGGGTTTTTATGCTTCATTTGGCTGGGATGCAGATTATAGAAATCAGAATAAAGATTATACTCATATCACCTTGATGCCATATTTAAGCTATGATTCAGGTGCACTAACTTGCAATGCAAATGTTTTTATGGGACTTCATTTTTTAGAAGATGCTGACACAGAAGTTGGCATTGGAGCTGCAGCTAAAGCTGATATTGATGTAGGTCCTGTTATTGTAAGTGGAGATGTGTTATTCGCTATTGAAAATGGTATTGCTGTCCTTTCTCCTTACTATCAGAATGGACTTTATATCTATGGTATTAATGAACACAACGACGCCTTAAACCTTTACTGGGATAATCCCTATAGCAATAATAATGATACTGTGCTATCTTTAGTAGGTAAAGTTAAGGGTGATATCACTCGCAATTTTTCTGCGTTTGGAGCTGCCGGTATACTAATAGATAAAGGTTTTGAAATTAACGGTGGTGTTGAATTTAAACTGATTCCCGATATTCTTTCTCTAACAGGCTATGCTGCTCTGGGAATTGGTACTGATGATGGTCCCACTAACTATGCTCTCGGTACTACCTTGAAAATGTATATCAAAGACTAGTTTAATATAGCAATTTAAAAAATCCCGGGTCATAAGATCCGGGATTTTTTTTCTGTTGTAAAAAGAGATTATTTCATCAGAATCATTTTAAGAGTATGACACTCTTTTCCGCTTTCCACCCGAACAAGATAAATTCCACTAGCTGCTGAATGACCCTTACTATCCTTTCCATCCCAATGAAAAGTATGCTTACCGGCAGATAACTTTCCATTATATAAGGTCTTTATTTTTTGTCCCCGAATATTATAAATATTTATCTTCACATTATTAAGAACAGAAGTGGAGAAAGAAATATTAACTTCAGGATTAAATGGATTAGGATAAACCTTTAAACCCGTTATTGGACTTTGTACTAGCTCATCAATTCCAACAGGATAATTGCTTACCCTGATATAACCTTCATAAATACCAGGTGCAGGAGGAGTCCAGATAAAGTTATCCGATGTTCCAACAAAATAGGGAACTTCATTTAACACCATCAATATCTGCCACGCAGGAGTTGCACCTTGCACTTCAAAGCTAAAGGTTATTGGTTCCATAGAGACAGCTTCTAAACGGATATTCCAGAATTTTTGTTCCCTAGGTTGAGTGAATTCTGCTTTATATTCACTATATAAGTCCCAGTAATCTGTACTATCAGAATTGGGAAGATTTAACCAGATTGAATTTGTTTCCAGATAAGGCAATGAAAATGGTTTCAGAAGATCATATCTAAAATCATAGTCATCTGTGGCATTTTTATGTAGTCCTAGCTCAATTGAATTTGGTGTACCCTCATTCATCGTGACTTTCAGCTTGAACCCTGGTTCAGAAGGGCTAACAGACGGTCCATTATAGAAAGGATAAAATCTGATTTCTGGTTGTAATTCTTCTGTTCCATCATATCTTATAAAGAAAGCTTCCCAGGGCTCTATCCGGGTAACGGGTTCATAAATTCCATTACGGTAAACATATATTGACCGCGAAACCAGATTTTGGGATAGCACATCACTAAAACTGTACAATTCATCTCGTAGCTTGAAACTTAAATCTTCAAGGTCATAGGCACATAAATGAGGATTGGGGATAAAATTCCAGCCAGGAATTAAATTGAAGGAATATTCATCACTTTGAATAGGGAAAGTTCCCGTGTAAAAAGAAATGTCATTACTAATCACACAGTAAGGTATTCCAAAATCGTAATTATCGGTTAGAATCCATAACCCTTCACTGCTTAATTCATATGCCTCTGACTCTCCAAAAACCTGATCAAAGCTTAAATCAGCGTTTAACCAGGGATTAGAACGCATCTTTAATCCTGGTTCATTATAAGCAAGAATCATTTGTGGTACTAAAGTAAAATGATAATCTGACCAGAAACGTGTTCTTACTCCATCTATAGCAACTGCATCCACAACAAAACGACAATCCTGCATCTCAGAAACATTATTAGGAACGGTCCAAGAGAAATTATACTGGTTATTAAGAATGGATGGACTGAGTGATATGCTTCCAGATTCATTAATAATGAAAAGTTCAAGATGGTCTACCAGGAAAGGATATTGATAATTCCAACTAAAAGTAATTGTGTTTCCACCTTGATATATCTTGTTTGCTCTAGAGGTGAAAAGCACTTTGGGCTGCATATTACCCCAGAATACTGTCATAGTCCGAATAGAGCTATTGGAATTTAAATATTGATAAGGTCCACTTAAGAGATTGTGGTAAGTTCCATTGCCTCCATCATAGAGATATAGTTTCTCCGCCCGGCTAAAGTTATCCGAAACACTGATGGTTAATGTTTCATTCAATTGATCAGAACGAGTTCGCATTATCCAGGTTTTCAGTTCGTTGTTTACATCGTAGTCACCTTTGATTTCACGAGAGAGATGAGTGCCATTATTACCCCAATACTGTTCCCAAAAAGCGTTCCAAACATAATTATTAGTAGGAGTTGATTTTGTTATATCCCAATAATTATCAAATCCATCTGTGGCAAAAGGATTGGCGCTGAACGATATTTGGTCTGAAAGCGTCCCACTACTATTACTTATTGTAATCGTGTGAATAGCACGAGGTTCAGCAACAGCTGGAATATTGTAAAAAAACTCAACATTGTTTGTATTTGTGGAGCTTATCTTATAAGAATAAAGGGTGTTATTGACCACATCGTTATCCCACCATTCAAAGTTATATGAGGAAGGATTGGACAGAGCAGGATTAGTTAACCAGGAATCTACTAAAACATATTCGTTATTATCAACTTTCCTATATACTTTAAAACCTTGATTATTTTGCTGAGCATTAACTTGCCAGTACAAACGAACAGCACTATCTAATCCAAAAGCAGTAAGTGAAGCTACAGTTACAGGAGCTAATGAAGTATTTACTTCATTAGATAAGTCTGAAAAATTGTCATTCTTATCCCGTGCTCGTATTTTGAAGTAATAAATATAAGCATTATTCAAGCCTGTAACTTCTATCCTTTCACAATCCGGTGAAGCTAAAAAAGCATTGTTATTGCGATCAAAGATTTGATAGTTAGATTCTTCAATTGGTTCTATCGCATATAAGATCTCATAACTATCAAAATCAAAGGCAGAACCCTTTGTCCAGGAAAGAGTCACACTACTAATAGATTGGTTAAAGACAGTTAAATTGGAAGGTGCAACAGGTATTTGTCCATCATCCATTTGAAACATTGCTACTAAGACAGGTTCTATATCATAGATCCACCTTCCGTAATATTCAAGAAAGTGTGTGAATAAATTGTCCATATCCCATTTTCCGAGAAGCTCATTCCAGCCATAAAACCAATAGTATTGATGCAAAGATTCCTGATAAGAATTAGGCAGTTCATCCATCTCTACATGGAAAAAGGGCTCAAATACATCATAATCCGTAGTTCCTGCCTGAGAATAAATCATCTGCTGGTTTAAGGAATATGCAGGAAGATCAATTTGATTATTAACCGAATAAGTGTGTTCTCCATCACTAAATATAAAATCATGAATGCTATAATTGACTCCATAAAAATCGTTCAAATAAACATCATTATGTATTCCAACAGTATTTGCTGGAATCATTAGGTGATGTCCATGATTAATCAAATCATTTTTCAAAGGAGATAAATCACGTATTGGAAGATTAGGACAGGGACGAGGATTTCCTGCAGAAATCTGACAATTTGCATATCCCTGATGTCTGTTCCAATCATAAGAATGAATCTGGCAAGACCACTCTCTACAATGAAATTGGTCTCTTAAATAGTCTGCAGCTTTTTTGTATACATAATTAAAGGGGTGAGTAGGATTGCGTAAAGCATCTGAAAGTGATTTAGAATTGGTGTATGAACCTTGATTTGTCCATCTAACTTCCCGTCCTGCTCCGTTAATCATCAAGTATTGTGCATCCCATACATTAAATGCCAGAAGTCCCATTCTTGGCGTAGGAAAATCATCACAGGGATGAGGAACTGTTATAATAATAGGTTTGGTCCCCTCAGGATAGTAAATAAAAAGACCCCAGCCATAGGTGAACGCTCCTAATTCATCATCATATGTGTCTTGCGTCCCATTATCGTCATAATATAACATATTAGGAACTTCACGAAGCATATAAAGTGTTTTGCCTGAATCAGTATCGTGAAATTCTACTATCTGATAGGGACAACTATTGGCATTCAATATAGCCTGTGCACCATCATAATCACCAGCAAAAAACAAATTTAACATATTATTCCAATAAACTAAATCATCTGCAGTAGGAAGTCGGAAATCGCCAAATCCGTTGGTTTGCCTGTCATAAGGTGCATATAAATTGTATTCCGGAATAGCAATGCCTTCTGCTAAATGGGAAATCCAGTTATCGTAAGCACAATTGGGCTCATCACCAATAAGGAAATTTTGTAAAGATGCTGTTTCAACTATTATTGCTTGTGTAATAACGCAAATAGCTAATAATATAAAAGCTAACCATATCTTTCTCATTTATCCCACCATTTTGTCATTTATCAAATATCTTCCATATATCAATTCTATAATATTAGTCAAGGATTTTTTGTTATCTTACAGTTAATGTTATGTATTACACTTTTTTCCTCGGTAGGGTCTCAAAGGTTGGCGTAAAATCGGGAAAGCCTAATGAAGAAAAAAGTTAAGCTAGATACCACTCTTTGTTTTTATAGTTTAATCAAAAATAAAAAAACGAAAAGAAGATTATAGCTCAAGCAAACCGAAAGAAAGATAAAAAGGCGGAATTAGTAAAGCTAATTCAGTCGGTAATTCCAGGAGAATTTATTAAAGTGTTGGATAACAGCGTACAAAAGATAGGAGAAGAAGAATTTGGTATGATCCTTGGAGCAGAACCGTATTAATGTACAGCAAAGAGGACTAACTATCGTAATGGTTACAGAAAGCGAAAGGAGCAACTCGTTACAGGGATAGGTCAAGTAAACATAAGCATACCTAAGTTAAGAAAAGAACGTTTCTATCCCTCAATTTTGGAACAATATCAGCGGGTAGATAGAGCTTTGATCAGCATTATCAGTGAGGCTTATTTTGCCGGTGTACCAACCCGCAAGATGAACCAGTTGTTTTTAGATTTAGGGTTTTCCAATATTAATTGTAGCTTTGTGAGCCGATGTGCTGCCCAGATTGATAGTAGTAGTTAAGAAGTTGACCATTCTATCGAGTCTTTCCTGGCTCAAAGCCGATGAATTAGCCAAGGTCATAGCTTGGCAAACTTTTTCTTTGCCCAAAAAAGGAGGAGTCCTTTAAAAAAAGTATGCCTGACGGCATTTGCCGAATCGGAGTTCGGCAACCCATTATATTTTGCCGAGGTTTCTACGGAACTTATGTATACTGAAAAATGAAACTGCAAGGGTGTTTACAATTTTCCACGAAAAAATGAAAAAAAACAATTTTGTGTTTGACAAGATATTCTTATTATTATAAATAGGGTTATGCGTAATTGAAAAGATAAATGTTAAAGAGTGTAATGTGCGAGGAAAGAAATTTTTAACTGTTCAAAAACAAGTCCTGTCAGTTTATTTGATATGCGCCTTCGTAGCAAGGTAGCATTTAATGAAAAAAGGACTTGACTAGGATTGACAAGATGAAAATAATGCAATCGGTCGTTTGGCCTTACATAAATCCAGGCTTTGGCATGAAGCCAAAGCCCGGGTATTGAGAATATGATATGAAACGAATTCTATTTATCTTGGTCCTAATTTCAGTAGTGTCTACACTACTATGTATAGATGTTGGTGGGCATATTACTCAAAATACTACATGGTCTCCTGACAACAATCCATACATCATAACATCATTCCTGTATGTTGATGCGGGAATTACGCTGACCATCCTACCCGGTACACAAGTACGCTGTACGGGTGCAGATAAGAACAATATCTACAACTTTATGTGGAGTGGTAATAACCAGCCCGTTTCAAAGATGATCATCGTCAATGGTGCGATCAATGCTTATGGAACATCTGATAATCCGATCATTTTTGACAAGTATCAAAAGGATACTGACTACCGCTGGGGAGGGATATATATGTATCCTAACGCTCCTATTTCAACTTTCGAGTTTTGTGAATTTAGGAATACCTTTTTTTGTGATTATATTCCAGGGGATTGGTCATTGGCTGCAATTGCATTTCAGAATGGAATTCTGGCGGTCCGAAATTGTCTGTTCGAAAACAATTATGTAGCATTGGGAACCGGCAACCTAAGCATGGACTTACCTATCTACAATTGTAGATTTCTATCCTACAATGACACTTATCCTGCCCCTTTTGGTTTTGCTACAGCAATAACTATTGGAGCAACAAGTCCATCGGATACAGGTGACAATTATCTCCTCACAATTGCAAAGTGCTATTTTACTGGTAATCCCTTTTTTGTTTATAATTTCGAGTATACAGATGCTTTATTCTTAAACAATGTTCTATATGATTTTGGCGCTATATGGGATTTTGGTGCACGGGCTGAGAAGTCAGAGATACTAAGACCCACAAATTCTAATGTATCAAGCTATGGTAACATCAGTATTAATGGTGTACAGGGTTGGCGTTGCTATTCATCAACAACTGCAGATACGGTATATGCCAGAAGAAATAAACTGATAAAACCCATAAATAGCAATCCTCATAATAGACACCTTATGCTCTTATTTAACGGTTTTGGGACAAACTATGTTTCAGATAACTACTTGTTAGGCTGTGTGCAAGTTAAAACTACGATGTCCAATGCCACAACATCGTACATATATAACAACATTATAGAGAACAACCACGGAAATTCGGTATTGGTATTTGAGAATTCGAACTCGGAGTTTCAGGGTGGACAGGTAAGGTTTTTTAATAATCTGGTAAGATACATAGGGGATTCCAATTCACGTGTTATTTTTTCAAGATACTCATCACCATTTATTTATAACAACGATTTTTTGAATTTCTCTACTCTGCAAGGTTCAAATGGCGGGTGTGATGAAATATTTACAAACAATATAATAGAATGTACTCAATGGTCTTCAGGGGGTGCCTCGCAGGATCATCATCCCCTTCTAATCAACAACTGTCTTTCGATGCCGTTGATAGATCCCTGGAACTTATTCGATGGCGGGGGAAACATTGTAGCCGATCCCATTTTTGCAGACAGCTTGAATGGGGATTACAGTTTATCAGCCAACTCTCCCTGTATTGATGCGGGAGCATATCGACCCGATCTTCCTGATTTCGACATCAGGTATCACAAGCGCATTGTCCCCGGTGCTACTGGTGGTCCAATGACTATTGACATTGGTGCCTATGAATACAATTCTTTCTATATCGGCGGGATAAACGGATATGTTTATGATTCAGTATCAGGTTTGCCTGTTGACTGTGTCAAGCTCGAGATAATAGGTAAATTACCGGAATTCAGCGATAACTTTGGCTTTTTCCAGTATCCATCTGGAGCGGGAACTTATTCGGTGAAGGCAAGCCGTTGGGATTATCAGGACTTGATTATTCCCAATGTCCAAGTTGCTCAGGGTGAGGACATCATGCTAAACATCCCGCTTGTGCGAACTAATGTCGCTAATGATGATAATATCCAGTCATCGGAACCCATAGATTTCGGTCTTAGTAATTACCCCAATCCGTTCAATCCAACTACAAATATCGTCTTTATTACTCCTAGCTACGGTAATTTAAAACTGTCTGTATTCAATATCAAAGGTCAGAGAGTGAACATGCTTTACGATGGGCTTGTATCAAAAGGCCATCACAGTATCGTTTGGCACGGGCTCGATGATAGGGGAACCGCTGTAAGCTCGGGCATTTATTATGTGCGAGTTGAAATGAATGGCATGTCTCAAACTCATAAAATGATACTTATAAAATAGCATTCAATAGATTAATAAACCCTCCTGAGACATCTACTCAGAATATATAATAGTTGTTGTCCTGCATTTCCAATGAAATGGCGGGAATGGAGTATGCGCACCGGATACGCCTACCGGGTTCATATCTGAGTCGTATTCGATCTGGTTATCCTTTACCCAAGGTGCCAGAGCTTAAATATATTCCCGAGCGTCATTCTGGCTTATAGATTTGATTTTCAGAGCCATTAGGTTATGCATCACTTTCAGGGTATAATTTAAGGGATAGATTTTATCCTTGGCAGATAATGTTAGCCAGATGTCTCTGGTGTGGACATTCAGGAGCATTAAGGGCTTATAGTATTTGGCTTTCTTGTAGCTTTCAATGGCAAACAAAAATGATACAGTACGGCAATGTAAAAGTGATACACTTTAACCTTTTGTTATATCAAAAATCGACAAAAATTGCGGTTTTGAAGTTGTGAAACAGCCCCAATTTTGTTCAGGAATCTGCAGTTGCTGTGGCAAAGAAATAATTTGCCGTTCCATATTTCCCTGATTACAATATTTAGAAAAAAATCCGTGAAAGCTGTGCGATAAGTTATTATCAAAAAAAGCGGAGGAAAACAATCCTCCGCTTATAATGCTCAACTGGCTATGTTTACATAATATTAAAGTTACTATCAAAGCGAAAACCTACCAGGAGTTTAAGGTTGTGTAAAAAACATCGTCTATATCCTTACCATAAAACACTGGAGTAATACTTCTTTCATATCTCATTTCGCAAAAATACTTATCAAACTCAAAGCCCAAATTTAGTCGATAGCCAAGAACTAGGGAGGAAAGTTCTGCAAAATTTTCTTGATTACAATCATTATTAGTCAAGGATTTTTTTGTTATCTTACAGTTAATGTTATGTATATAAACTCTCCCTAAATTTCATGTATCAGAGTTTAAATAATATAATATTCAATAAATAACGGATAATTATTGTTCCACTCATTTTAGGAAAAGGTAGAAGTATGATAAACTTTATGGTTTTTATATTATCTAAGATTCTGAAGAATAGGTATTCCTTATTTTTTAATAATTTTTTTGCAATGCTATCATATTGATATAATATAAGTTAAATCATATTGAACCAATTTATAATTAAAAACATTAAAAAAATGTATTTTTATTCTTGACAAAATACCTTATATTATTCTATGTGAACAAACTGATATTTGATTATGTTAATTTAGTGCATCAGTGGTTCTTTAAAAGCTTTATAGAGTGGGGATGAGAGGAAAAGCTCTTGTCAATTTATTTGATTCTTTATGATGGAGAGTTTGATCCTGGCTCAGGACGAACGCTGGCGGCGTGGATTAGGCATGCAAGTCGTACGGTAGGACTTTATCGTAAGATAGAGTTTTAGAGTGGCGAACGGGTGA
>Ga0265294_10000223_pt1 | contig 72549 bp, 69 predicted proteins | sample MunlanPumphouse3_FD_192504 | JGI IMG/M metagenome (GOLD analysis project Ga0265294, IMG submission 192504) | Groundwater microbial communities from a municipal landfill in Southern Ontario, Canada - Pumphouse #3 | ecosystem: Environmental > Aquatic > Deep subsurface > Groundwater | place...
GAGATAATAAATATCACCGATATTCTTTAAGACTCCAATGTTATAGAATTGTTCAATAATCTTCTCCCCTAGTCCTTCGATGTTCATCGCATCTCTAGAACAATAATGAATAATGGCTTCAATGTTCTTCTTATCACAATTTGGATTCACGCAATAATGAACTGCTTCATCTTCTTGTTTCACTAATGGTTGACCACAAATCGGACAAACTTTAGCCATCACAAAATCACGTTCAGCCCCAGTTCTTCTTTCGATGACTGGACCGACTACTTCAGGGATGACGTCTCCCGCTTTTCTAATGATAATAAAGTCACCAATTTTGACGCCTTTATCTTTCACAAATTGTTCATTATGTAATGTTGCTCTTTGGACAGTGGAACCCGCCACTCTAACAGGTTCAAGCGCAGCATTAGGTGTGATTCTTCCAGTCCGACCTACAGTTAAAACTATGTCCTTTAATTTTGTGACAACTTCTTCTGGTGGGAACTTATACGCTATTGCCCATTTTGGAGTTTTAGCAGTATAGCCGATTTCATTATATTTAGTGGCATCATTCACTTTGATAACAATCCCATCGATATCGTATTCTAATGAAGGTCTTTTTTCACCATATTCTTTGATATATTGAATGACTTCATTTATCCCATGACAAACCCGATAATTGGGATTGACAGTAAAGCCTTCTTTGCGCATAAATTCTAGACATTCGCTTTGACTCTTCAGACCAAAATCTTGGTAATTAACGAGATAATACATGAAGTTTGAAAGTTGACGTTTAGCTGCAATTTGGGAATCTAATTGTCGAATAGATCCCGCCGCAGCATTTCTACAATTGGCTAGTAATTCTTGATTGTTTGCTTGCCTTTTTTCATTGAGATGAGCCAAAACGTCTTTTCGCATATAAGCTTCACCGCGCACCTCAAAAACTTTGGTCTCCTTGACGTGTAGTGGCACATCTTGAATGGTTTTGATGTTGTTAGTTACTTCTTCTCCAACAGTACCATCGCCCCGCGTTGCACCGTAGTTAATTGAACCATTTTCATATTCAATTGCAATCGCTAGACCATCAATTTTAAGCTCACAAACATATTCAATGTTGCTCTTACCTAAAGCTTCTTGGACTTTACGGTCAAAATCATATAAATCATCTTCGTTAAAAGCGTTAGCAAGTGAAAGCATCATTCTTTTATGAGTAATCTTCTTGAAGGAGTCTAAAACCACACCACCAACCCGATTTGAAATTGATGATTTTGAATCGATTTCTGGGTGTTTTTTCTCCAAAACAATCAATTCTTGCATTAAACGGTCATATTCCGCATCCGAAACACTTGGTTTATCAAGGGTGTAATACTCATATGCGTACCGTTCTAGTAATGTTCTTAACTCTTTGATTCTTTGAACTTCATCCATGTTCTCACCTACTTCTTTTTACTAATACCACTAAACCCTTTAGCAATCATTTTAGAGCCAATTTTAGAATCTTTAAACGCAATTGTTAAGGTATCGCCATCGACAATAATCACAACACCTTCGCCAAAGACAGTATGAACAGCTAAGTCGCCTGGACGCCAAGTGACATTTTCTTCTTTTTCATTAAAGACCATCTTTTTCTCTTTTTTAAAAGCTGGAGTTGTAGCATTATATTTTTTTGTATGACGAATGTAATAATCGGAGATATAATCTCGCACTTCATCGATAAAGCGCGATTCTTTGGAATTAACACCAGTTGCATAATTATAGCCCTCTGCCGAGGATAAAAAGAGTTGTTTCTTGGCCCGAGTAAAAGCTACATAAGCCAAGCGTCTTTCTTCTTCTAACCCATCTTTGCTTTCAGTTAATGAACGCATATTTGGTAAGACTCCCTCTGATAATCCCACCAAGAAAACATAATCAAATTCTAGGCCTTTGGCAGTATGAATTGTCATCAGCGAGACCGACTTAGAATTCTTGATTTCATCTTGATCAGAGAACAAAGCTGTCTCTTGTAAAATTTCAATTAAATCGCGGTCAGGGTTTTCTTGTTGAAGTTCAAATAAAAAGTTCTTAAGTTGATTGATATTATCTAACCTATCATTGGCCTCTTCGCTCTGTTGCACTTCGAGACTTTGAGTGTAGTTAGCATCCTCCAACAAAGTATTTAAAATATCACCATAAGAAACTTGTTTGGCTTTCAAGGCTTCCTGAGCGTGAATAATGGCATCAAAGAAACGAGAAATATCACCAGACTGTCTTAATCTGGAAGTACTTTTGTCTAAGGCATCGTACATTGAAACTTTTTGTTGTTTTGAATCATATTTAATCACACTTAAGGCTTTATCACCGACGCCTCTTCTTGGTTCATTAATAATTCTTTCAAAAGCCAAATCATCGTTTGGGTTTACAACCACCCGTAAGTAACAGATAGCATCTTTTACTTCTTTACGATCAAAGAATTTATGACCACCATAAATGGCGTAAGGTATATGGGCCTTAAGCAACTCATTTTCAATGCCGGCCGAATAATAATTAGAACGATACAAGATAGCAACATTACCATAGTTTTCTTGTGGATTAAGTTTCATTAATTCTTGAATTCTACCTGCTACCCAATAGGCCTCCTCATTAGTGGAATCACCATGATAATAAATAATCTTTCCACCTAATCCATTCTCGGTTTCTAGATTTTTCTTAACTCGGTCTTGGTTATTTTGAATTAAAGCGTTAGCCCCATTTAAGATTGATTGAGTTGAACGATAGTTAGTATCAAGCACAATATCAACAGCACCCTTAAAATCATGTTTAAAGTTCATGATGATTTTCATATTGGCTCCCCGCCAAGTATAAATTGTTTGGTCTGGGTCACCCACGACAAATAAAGAGGTGTCCTTAGACACTAAATAGCGAATTAAACTATATTGAATATCGTTAGTATCTTGGAATTCATCCACCAAGATATCACTAAAACGACTTTGCCATTTGTCGCGAACATTTGGATGCTCTTTGAAAAGTTGGACTGTCTTGATAATCAAATCATCAAAGTCGAGATAGCCTTTGTTTTCGAGATAGTCTTGATATTGTTTATACATTGTTGCTCTTTGCTCATCGTAAGGACTATTCGCCATATTCAAAGCCCCTTCAACACTAACATTAAGCGATTTTTTATAGGAGATATAATTCAAATACTCTTTTGTACTTATCCGATCATCTGGCATATCTTTTGCTAGATTTTTAACTATTTTCTTTTGGTCTTCATCATCCACAATTTCAAAATTTGGAGCATAGCCTAAAAGACGACCATCTTCTCTTAAAACTCTAACACAAAAAGAGTGAAAGGTTTTAATGGTAGAACGACAAGCGTGATCTTCCAAAAGACTTTCAACCCGATGTCTCATTTCATCGGCAGCTTTATTGGTAAAAGTGATGGCCAAGATTCTCTCACTTGGAATCCCTAAATCATTGATTAAGTACGCAATTCGGTTGGTTAAAACTTTGGTTTTCCCACTTCCTGCTCCTGCGATAACTCGGAGGTACTTAGCTTGCGATGTAACAGCGGCCTTTTGATTTGGATTTAATCCAGTTAGATAATTCATTAGTAGTACGCTCCTTGCCTTTCCTATATTTTACCATATTTGTTGTCATATTACTATATGACAAAGTGGCTTTTTAATACTTGTTTAGTGGGAGTATGTTATAATTTTATTATGAAAAAAGTTAACGCTTTAACTTGGGGTGCATTGCTCCTGGCCTTCTACGTCATAATCTTATTAATTCCGCGCTTTATCCCGGGGGCAGAAATCTTTTTGATGCTACTCGCCCCCTTATTTTGTGCTTTGTATACTTTGCGGAATAAATGGCGAGAAACATTCATTTTTGTCGGGGCGACTTTAATCACTTGTTTATTGATGGATCCATTCAATGCGCTTCTTTTGATTTTACCAGTTCTAATTAGTGGTTTATTTTATGGGTTCTTAATCAAAAGAAAATATGATAATGTTAAGACAATCTATATTATGACTTTTGTGCAGATGGGTCTATTTTTGTTATCGGCTCTAATCATTAAATGGCTATATCAAATCGATATCATTAGTGTCTTAATGGATTTATTTAAACTCTCATCTATGGAAAACCAAAAGTTTGCATGTCCATTACTCTTAATCTATTCGTTGGCAGAAGCTACCTTGATGCATTATGTTATTAAAAATGAAGCTGTGAAGTTTAAAATTGAATTTAGAGCCTTTGAATCAATTGATATTTCCTATATTATCTTAGCCTTAGTCACTTTAATTTTAACTTGTATTCAACCAACAGATAGTATCTTAACTTTAGTCTTTGGTTTACTCTTCATTATGTTTGAAGTTCCAATTATTTATTATTTTATTATCATTAACCGTGATAAAAAGAAATTACTATTAGTTTTACTTTGTATATCGGTCTTAATTATTACGATTCCACTTCTCTATTTCTTGCCCCAAGATAAGTTGATTTTGACTATATCAGCACTAGGAAGCACATATTTTATTGGTGGCATCTATTATTTCTTCAAAATAAATCACAACAAAAGGTACTTTAAATAGTATATACTATTTATGAATTGAGGTAACACATGGGAGCATTGCTAAAAACTGTCGGTTATGGCTTTTTATTAGTGGTCTTATCACCACTAATCGTTTTAGCGTTGGCTTTGCTTGTGATTTACATCATCTTAGATTACTTAATTTTAGAATTAGTGAGTATCCCAATGTTTTTCAAGGGCAAGAGTTTTAAACACGATGATGCTTTAACTTTGAAACTCAAGGAAAAGATTGCCAATGCCAAAGCATATCAAGAGATGAAAGAGGCCCAAGTTAATGCTTATCAACAAAGTTTAGTCACACCTTCGCCTATTCCCACTTCAACTATCCCACCAACCCCAGATTCAACTACTCACAGTAGTTCACCTGAAGTCTCGGAAGTTAATGCGGAAGATGTCACCAAAGATTTAGATGATCATGGAGGTAATAACAATGAGTAAATTATTGACCTTTTTACCTCTATTGATTGAGCTTAATCAAAAAGAAAAACGCGCAATTGGAATAATTGCTGCAATTGTTTTATGTGTCTTCTTATTGCTCGGTTTATTAGTTAGACTTCTATTAGCAGTTAAAGACCGTAAGGGTCGTAAAATCGATGAATATATGTATGACTTAGTTCAATATAATCTGATTACAACTCCCGTTCAATTTAGAAGTTATGTTTTTAGAAGAGAGTCTAAGAACCTCTACTTATTTAATCGTTGGTATATTCGAATTTTAATCTTGACTGGTATTGGTCTATCTTTATATGTTTGGTTAGTTTTAAAGGGTGATTTTAGCGTCATCTTACAAATTGCCAAAGAGTTCTTCCCTGTCATTACTTGGCCAACCACCGAAATGTTTGGTATTCAACTCATTAGTGACTGGCCACAATTAGCGCAAAGACCAATCATTCATCCTGATCTCAATGGTTTTATTACTTATGTCGCAATGCTAGTAACTTTGATTGTTTCAATCAAACTAATCTGCTCAGCTTTTGTTTACTATGCCAAAATTGATCGTTCTAACAAGATGTCTTCTAAGGCTTTTGGTAAGAACTTAGATAATCTCGCAAACGGTGGAGGACAACATCATGGTTTCGACTAATAAAAAACCCCTAGAATCTTTATATACTCAAAAGTTTTCGTTATTACGAGTAATTACGAATTCAGTTGGTTCAGTGGTAGCAATCATTATTTTCTTAGTCTTTGCTTATATGTTTTTTGATCCAACCTTGTATAGTGACACCTCCATGTTAATTACTTTAATTGTCGTGGAAGTTGTCTTAATTCTTTATATCATTCTTCATTGTTTTACAGAGTTTAAATATTCCTTGTTTAATGTGGACCGTGAAAAAATCGTCTTTCATCGCTTCAACCGACCAAAAAAACTTGATACCATCTACATCAAAGATGTGACTAAGATAGGCATTCGGAGTTTGAATGTTGTAGTTGAAGATGATAAAGGTCATAAATTAGTCTTAGAATATTTGGCCAAGCCAAAAGAATTAGCCAAGAAACTGGCCGATATCTGTGATTTAAAGCAAAAGTAAAACCACCCTAGAGTGGTTTTATTTCTTTAATCATTGTATATTCTGCGTGGCGTTCACCATTAGGAAAGATAAAGGCATTTGGGAGTTTAGCAACAATCTTGAAGCCCATCTTTTCATATAAACCTTGGCCTCGGAAGTTACCTTCAGTAAAGTTTAATTCTATTTGTTCTAAATGTAACTCTTGGGCTTGTTTAATTAAAGCATTAAATAATATAGTTCCAATTCCTAGATGCCAGTATTGACTAAGCAAAGCAATTCCGACATTGCCCCGATGCTTGGTTTTTCGACTGCCTAAGCAACGGATTTGCGCAGTTCCAGCAATTTTACCATCAACTTCAGCGATATACATATATAAATTCGGCGATTCTAAATTATTCTTGATCCACATTTCTTCTTGAGGAATGGTGAGTTTCATCTCGCCAGCACTCATCACTAAAAATTCGGTCTCACTATTACAAGTGGTCAGATAATTGATGAGTTCGGCCGCATCGTCTTTGCAACCGTTTCTAATCTTTAGAGTACTTCTGTTTTTAAGGGTATGTGTTTCTTCAATGATTTTCATTTTTATTGCCTTCTTCTTTAGGGGGATAATGTTTGTGAGTTCTTTTCTTTTTAGTAACTGGCATTCTTTGAATCTCATAAATAACTTTTTCAATCCCATGTTCTTTTAAGAAAATATCCAGCAAGAATGCTGTCGCTCGAGCGTCTTCCATTGAATCATGATAATGGTACCCTTTGACATGGTAAAATTCCATGGCATCTTTAAAAGCTGGTGTTCCATTATCAGTAATATTATTCAATTTCTTATATGATTTAGATAAATCAAACCAATCAAAAGCATCAAGATTGATTAATGGTTCATCTTGGTTCATTAGTTTATTTAACATCTTTTTATCATTTTGAGGAGCCCACCCGATAATAAGGGTCTCATCAACATTAAACATTAGTAAAAAAGAAATGACTTGTTGAGTGGCCATATTTGGATAAATACCACTAGACAATAACCTTTCTTCTGTTATTCCAGTAATCTTACGCGCAAAGTAATTTAGATGCATACCTTCTCTAAGTCGTACATAGACATTAAAATCACTTATCTTCATAAGCTTGTCTTGTTTGATTTCAAAGGCTATGAACGAGATTTGAATTGGTTGTTCCCCTTCTTTCGAAGAGACAAATTCCGTATCAAGCACAATAATATACTTGTAACGTTTCAACTCATTACCCCGCGATAGCTCGGACAATCTTGACAATAAAGTAGGCTAATAAAACTACATCAATTCCAAGTAGAATTAAGTTAACTCTTTTACGCCCGATTTCCTTTTCTTCACTAGTTTGCATTAGTATTGGATTCCTTTCCCCGTTCTTGGATATGGTAAGACATCACGAATGTTCTTCATGCCTGTAATATACATCAAGAAACGGTCGAACCCAATGCCAAAGCCGGCGTGTTTTACCCCGCCAAAGCGGCGAGTATCTAAATACCATTCATAACCAGCAATATTCATATGGAGTTCGTTCATCCTCGCTAATAGTTTATCATAATCTTCCTCTCTTTGGGAACCACCACATATCTCGCCCACATATGGAACGAGTAAATCGGTAGCAGCGACTGTTTTCCCATCTGGGTTTTGCTTCATATAAAAAGCTTTAATATCTTTTGGAAAGTTGGTGAGGAAAACTGGACCCTTCGCAATCTCTTCACTGAGATATCTCTCGTGTTCAGATTGTAAATCCATCCCCCATTCAATCTTGTCATATTCAAAGACTCTACCCTTCTTTTGGGCTGCTTGAAGTAGTTTAATACCTTCGGTGTAATCAATGACCGCAAAGTCTTTACTAACTAAGTCTTTGAGACGTTGAATCAAACCTTTTTCAATAAATTCATCAAAGAATTCCATTTCAGCTGGAGCGTTCTCTAAGACATAACCAATACAATATTTAATCATATCTTCCATTAAATCCATATCATCTTCTAAGTCGGCAAAAGCAATTTCTGGCTCAATCATCCAAAATTCTGCCGCATGTTTTGGAGTATTAGAATGTTCAGCTCTAAAAGTAGGGCCAAAAGTATAAACATCACGATAAGTTAAGGCAAAAGGCTCAACATGTAATTGTCCAGAGACTGTAAGTCCCACCTTTTTACCAAAGAAATCTTGATCATAATGGTCATCATGCCTTGTTGTAACGGTGAATTCTTCGCCTGCTCCTTCAGCATCATTAGATGTGATGATTGGAGTATGGACATAAACAAATCCTTGTGATTGGAAGAATTCATGAATGGCCATCGATAAGACAGAACGAACCCTAAATGTAGCATATAAAGCATTGGCCCGCGGTCTTACATGAGCAATTTCACGTAAATATTCTAAAGTATGACGCTTCTTTTGTAATGGATAATCAGCGGCACACTTTCCTTCCATTGTGATTTTATTAACATTGATTTCAAAAGGTTGTTTAGCATCTGGGGTTAAGACGAATTTACCCACAATTGAAATAGCATCACCATTATTAATGTGACTGACTTCCTCAAAATTAGCAACTTTAGTATCATAAACTAATTGGGCATTCTTAAAATATGTCCCATCATTGAGTTCAATGAAACCGATTGAACCATTAAAGCGATTGGTTCTAACCCAACCTTCTAGTTCAATGACATCGAGTCCTTCTTTTTCAACGTGACTGCCTTCATTTACTATTTCATATAGTTCACGAACCGTTTTGAATTCAAACATAAAAATCCTCCTTTTAGTTTAAATAAAAAAGAGGTGTTTAGGAACGAGATACCCCGTGGTGCCATCCTAATTCGCCTCTTGTGCGCTCTTTAATTCCTTAACGCGGAAAACGGGTTTTACCCAAACTCCAAAAGTGTTCTCCCTAGTTTCACCAAATCCCCATTTCACCTAAGCAAGGACTCGCTAATTACAATGTTGCTAGATCGGCTTTTTTCATCGTTTTTATACCTAGATTATAAGTGGCTTAACACTTAAAGTCTAGAATTTTTGAGGAAATTCATTGATTTCCCAGTTCGGATCAACTCCGATACTCAAATCACAAGTATAATCTTTGCCATATAATTCACTCCCTAAAGCCGCAATCATCGCAGCATTATCGGTGCAACACCACATTGGTGGTATGACAACTTGAATTGAGGAATCATATTTATGAACTTTCAATGGTACTTGCTCTCTAACATATGAATTAGCAGAAACACCCCCAGCAACAACCACTTGTTTAACTGGGTATTTCTCTAGAGCTAAAATTAATTTATCGACAATCATATCCACCGCCCGATGTTGGAAGGCATAACAGAGATCTTCTTTGTTAATTTCTTCACCACGTTGCTCTAGATTATGAGCTAGATTTAAAACCGCAGTTTTAAGCCCACTATAAGAAACATCTAATGGATTTTCGGTATGAGGTAAAGGCAGTTTATAATTTGGTTTACCTAACTTAGATAATTTATCAATGGCTGGTCCGCCAGGATATGGTAAACCAATTACTCTAGCCACTTTATCATAAGCTTCTCCGATAGCGTCATCTTGGGTGCTACCCACAATTTCAAAATGTAATGGTTCTTTCATATAAATGAATTGAGTGTGCCCACCCGAAATAACCAAAGCTAAACAAGGATAATTATTTTTAGAAGCATAAGTATTAGCATAGATATGCCCTGCAATATGTTGAACTGGAATTAAGGGTTTATCAAAAGCCAAAGCTAAAGTCTTGGCAGCTTGTGCTCCCACATGAAGAGCCCCAATTAAACCTGGTCCCCTAGTAAAAGCGATGGCACTAACATCGTCCATTGTAATCCCGGCCTCTTTTAAGGCTTGGTCTAAGACAATGGTAATTTGTTCAACATGGAGACGTGATGCAATTTCTGGCATAACTCCTCCATATTTTTTATGGACATCAATTTGACTAGAAACCACGTTCGCCAAAAGCTTAGTATTATCTTCTAAAATTGCGATACTTGTTTCATCACAACTGGTCTCAATTCCCATAATAATCTTTCGCATATTTATCCCTCGATTTTCTTGACCATTAAGATGGCATCTTCACCATCGTCATAATAATTTCTTCGTAAACTTACTTCTTTAAAACCACTTTGTAAATAGAGACTGTGCGCAACTTTGTTATGTATTCTAACTTCCAAAGAAATTTGTTGGCACTTGCTTTGTTTGGCTAGTTCAATCAACTGATTTAAAAGTAACTTACTTAAGCCCTGGCCTTGTTCATTTTTAGCGATGCTCACTTTAGTAATTGTGGCATCATCACTCACAATCCAAATCCCAGCATATCCAACGATTTTACTGGCATCTTCTAGAACAATTAGGTGCGAGAGTTTATTTGCTAAATCTTGTTCATAGGAAGACTGATTCCAAGGCGTTTTATAAAGTTCGTTTTCTAGAACCATAATTTGTTCTAAATCACTCGTCTGCATTGCTCGAATCTTCATTTTAAGTATTGAGGTTGGACTAAGTTAACATCCTCTTCCCATTTCCCGACACTAAGTAATTCGAACATGTTTTGAATAATATCGATGTCTTGGTCTTCTTCTCCTAATAAGTGTTTATCACCAATCAGTGGTAACTTACCCCGCTTAGATTGGATTTCCTCTAATGCCATAATACAATCCGGGTTAATCGCCTGACCTTGATTATATTCACCGACATAAGCCCGGTTACTTCTCGCATCCATTAAGACCAAACAATGTTCTTGCATTCCTGCTAAAACTTGGAGTGAAGAAAAAGCCATAATTGGTAAATGTAAGGAATACGCTAAGACTTTCCCGATAGTTAAGGCAATTCTAATGCCGGTATATGATCCTGGACCTTTGCTAACTACAACTCCGGTTAATTCTTTAGGGGTAATGCCTACCTTTTTTAGAGCTTTTTGAATCTCCAAAACTGCAAATTCAGATTGTCTTTGCCAAGCTTCATATTGGAGTTTATACACCAGTTTATTATCTATTACAATCCCCACTGATAAAAACCGATTGGAGGTATCAATTAATAAATATCTTCCCATTTTTGTTGCACCTCACTTAAAAACTTTTCATTATCTTGCCCTTTAGGAGTAAAAACAAGTTGCCTTTTTGTCTCATCAATCCGCTTAATTTGCACATGAATGTATTCTAAAGGCAAAAGATAAGAAACATAGTTTGGCCATTCAATTGCACAAACGCCATTTCCATCGATATATTCATCAAGACCGATGTCTTGGTGATTATCTTCTAAGCGATAGGCATCGATATGATAGAAAGGAATTCTCCCCTTGAAATAAGGCTTCACAATATTAAAAGTCGGACTATTAACTGTATCTTTGATTTCTAGTCCTTTGGCTAATCCTTTAGCAAAGATAGTTTTACCCGCCCCGAGATTGCCTTCTAATAAAAACACTTGATGTGGCTGAACTAAAGAACCTATTAAGGTTGCTAACCTTAAGGTTTCTTGTTCATTTTTAGTTACAACTTTCCACTCCATCTTACTCGCCCTCTTTATTTTTGTTTAATTCAATAAACTTTTGATAGAATTCTTGGACTTTTTCATCCACAAATGGGAATATCCTTTTTTTACAATTGTCTAAAACTTCATATAAGGCTTCTTTAAGAACATAATCTAGTTCTAAAGAATAGTGCATTTCTTCTTGGTGGCGATGATATTCACCTTCATCCAAGATCCGAATGTTATTATCTGGCGATAATCCAACATCTAAATCATAATCAATATAGGTAATTTCATCATTGATTTGAAAGGCTGGAGACGCAATATTGGAATAATAATGAATACCGGTATCGCGTAACATACAAATAACGTTATACCACTTCTTAGTAAAAAAGATAGTGATTGCTGGTTCTCTCGCTTCCCAAATTCGGCCATCACCTTCGGTGACTTTGGCTCTTAAGTTGCCCGCCACAATATAATCGGGTGTTTCTTCGATAACTATCGAGTTTTCCCAAAGACGATGAAAAGAGCCATTATGTTTGAAGCTATAAATAGTCACTTTATTTGCTTTTTTCACCTTTCTCACCCTCAATCATTCCCATTATAAACTATTCTAGTTTAGTGGGGAAGTTTTTTAACCGCCAATAAAGCTGGTGGTGTTACCACTAATGCCGCCACTAAGGAAGGAGCAACATAAGTTAAATTATAAGTCAATGAATATAAAATAACGATTTGATCTCCTGCATATTCAGCAAAGAAAAGTGTGCCTGTAATGACATGGCATAAATATTTAACAATGTAAACAATGACAATGCCTTCCATTAAATGAAGAACAAGTTTCTTATTATCATCTCTATCACTTTTCTTAATAAACATAGTTGCAAAACCTAAGACCGCAAAACCACAGATATAATCTAAGAAGTATTGCATAAAATTAACAAAAGTTGGTGGGACAAAGAGACCTTGTAAAACACCAGCCGCTAAAGCTGTCATTACGGCAGGACCAATTCCATAGAAATAACCAACGATTGCGATTGGAACCATTACTAAAGAAAAACTGCCACCTTGAGGCATTCTTAAATACATAGAACAGACAATTTCAATGACAACCGCCAAGGCAATGGCCATGGCTAGAAAAGCTATTTTACGTGCTGACCAAGTTTGTCTCATACTTTGACCTCCCAATCGATAACTCCTCGATTATTCTTTTTTAAAAATTCATTCGCTTTAGAAAAATGTTTACAGCCAAAGAACCCGTTATAGGCGGATAATGGCGATGGATGAGCTGCTTTCAAAATCAGGTGATGAGGGTTCGTAATATATTGAGCCTTCTCCCCGGCTTTTGCCCCCCAGAGCATAAAGACTTTGGGGTTATCATCCTGATTTAATTCTTTAATCATTTCAAGGGTGAATTCTTCCCACCCCTTTTTATTATGAGATAAAGGTTTTAACGCTTCAACCGTTAAGACAGCATTGAGTAACAATACCCCTTGTTTGGCCCAAGATGTTAAGTCTCCACTGTTCGGTTCTCGAATGCCTAAATCACTGTAGATTTCTTTATAAATATTAACTAGACTAGGTGGAATAGCGACCCCTTTTCTAACACTAAAGCATAAGCCTTGAGCTTGGTGCTCATTGAAGTAAGGATCTTGCCCAACAATAATAACTTTTACATTATCAAATGGGGTCAACTTAAAGCATTGGAATATTTCCTCTTTCGGTGGATAAACCGTAGTGGTCTTGTAAGCTTCATTAACAAATTTCTCTAAATCTTGAAAGTAAGTTTTTTGGGATTCTTCTAAGATGAAATCATGCCATTTTTTATCCATGATTCTCACCTTCCTTTTTCTTGTTAATCCCATAACGTAATGCTTGTAATAATACACTGATAATCAAGGTTTTAACTGGAATAGAAATTGCCATTCTAAAGACTCTAGTCGCCATACTTAAAGCATAAGGTAGACCATATAACATCGCTAACCAAAGCGGTGATAATAAAACATAAACTAAAAGTTCAACAGCTGCTACCGAAATTAAGATCTGTTGATATAATACTCCCCGTTCTTTTTGTTTCTTCCAAAGGACTAACAACACAATAAAAATCACAATGTTCACACCAATCACAATAATTGTAGCAATGATATTGTTATATGTTTCGCTATTTAAAACTAATAAAGTGATTAATGCCGAAGCAATGGTTATAAAGGCCAAACTAATATAAGTAAGTTTAGGAAACCAATTGTCTTTGATAATCTGTTTTTTGAAGAGAATAAAAATCAAGCCAGGAATAACCCCGGTTAAAATTGAGTTCAAAGTAAAACCAAAGAAGTAAGCACCACCACGTGGATTGATTAAGAAACCAACCACATCTGCCACGAAGCCAATAATGCCACCCCAAATAGGGCCTAAAATTATCCCACCCATGACAATTGGAACGCCACCTAGTTCCAAACTTAAGGAAGGAACTCCCCCAACTGGGACTAAGATGGAACAAAATCTAGTTAAAACAACTGAAAGAGCGCTCAAAAAAGCTGAAATCGTTATGATTTGAGTTTTATTCATTTTATTTAGCATGATTTCACCCCCGGACTTATCTTACGTAAATAAGGGCGAACTTGGGAAATGAAATATAAGGAACCCGTTATGAGTAAGATTCCATTGGCTGGTAGTATATTCAACATCTCACTAATAGCTTGATGCCAATCTTCGTAAACTTTCACCGGAAATCCCTCAGCAGTTTCTTCGGCCTTTTTGCAACGATAAAAATCAAAATCAGTAATCGCCATTTTGTCACAAGATTTTAAAAGTTTCGTTACCATTTTTGCGGTTTCTTTGTCTTTCAATGCTGCAAAAACAACATATATTTTATGGCCTTGTTTTCTTAAATTATCAAGGGTTTCACACAAAGCTGTTACTCCATGAATATTATGCGCTCCATCAATACAAATTTCGGGCTTCTCTTGCATGGTTTCAAATCTACCCAACCAGAAAGTATGGCTAATACTTCGTTGAAGTTGTTCAACTGGAATATTGATTAAGTGTTTATCTTGTAAAACTTTGATGGTTGTTAAAGCGGTCGCAATATTCTCGCTTTGATATAAAGCAATGCAACGGGCTTCATAAGGAACACCTTCATATTTCAGTGTTAAATGTTGAGTATCACCTTTGATGTCAGTTGGTGTTGGAGATATGATTAAAGGAGCATGATGTTTCTTATTGACTTCTTCAATAACACCTAAAGCTTTAGGGTTCATTTTACAACCCACTACGACTGGTACATTATCTTTAATGATACCGGCTTTTTCCCCTGCAATGGCCTCGATGGTATTACCTAGTAGTTGCATATGATCAAACCCAATATTAGTAATCACTGACACTAATGGTTTACTCAAAACATTAGTAGCATCTAAGCGGCCGCCTAACCCAACTTCAATCACACAATAATTTACTTTCTTTTGGTAGAAATAGTAATAACAAATTAAAGTATCGATCTCAAAGAAGGAGAGGTTATTATCTTCAATATCTCGGTAGAAGAAATTCATTAAATCAATGAACTCTTGATTGCTGATCATCACATCATTAATCATGATGCGCTCATTCATTACTTCGAGGTGTGGTGAAGTATATACGCCCACTTTATATCCTGCATCAATCAAAATATGGGCAATATAATCAACTGTACTGCCTTTGCCATTAGTCCCAGCCACATGAATACAGTTAAGTTGATCTTGAAAATTATGGTATTTAGCAAAAAGAGCTTTCACTTTATTAAAGTCGGTTCGGCCGTGTCTTTGGTCAATATAATCAATTACTTCTTGAATATTAGTAAACACAAGAACACCCCCTACCCTCTTTACAACAACTATATCTTACAATTTTACGAAGTAAAATACAATTGAATAGCGCACTTATTCCGAGTAAACTAAAAGAGGTGATAAAATGAATTGTCTAATTTGTAAACAAAACTGTTCCATAACAACAATTAACCCTTTAGTGGACAAGTATGAATGTACTAATTGCCACACTTTTTACGTAGAAAAAGGGTTTTTAGGTCAACTAGAAGCCTTTGAAACGAAATATGGTAAAACTAAATATCAACTCATCTTAAATGAAATGGAAAAGAAGAGTAAAAATCAGATTGTTGTCTTTGTTGTCGATTTTGAGCAACCTTTAGTAAATATCAAAGATGCCATCTACTTAGAACTAGAAGATTTGGTAGGTTTAGCCCATATAAAAACATTCGATATCAATTCTCCATTAACTTACGGCTCATAAAAAAAGACCCCCCGAGGTCTTTTTTAGTTCTTTAAAATATCGCTATTATTTAAAGTCATCGTACTATAGAGGAATAAAACATCTTGGTTGGTAAACTCAAGGTAGTTTTGGTAGATTGAACTAGTTATATAACGAGTATCAAGAACAGTAATCTTGGAATAAGATTCGATTAATAGTGGTGTTAAACTAGAACCAAATGAATCTCGATAAACTATTAGTTCTTTCCCGCTTGTATTATGGGGATTTGTAATAGTAATCAAGGAAGATGGGCCATCTAAATAGACATTATAACTATCTAAACTAGTTAAGTTCTCCGGAATATATACTTGATTCTGTTTAGTGTCTTCTAAATATGACACTGTCGCATCATTAATAATCTCATTAGTTAAATAAGTAATCTTATCGGGCTTTAGATTCAAAGCCGCTTGACCATAATAAACCCCATAAAAGTCGCCACCCTCAACCGCTTGATAATCACTTGAAGCCCCTAAATTCATAACACTTCCAATTCTATCAACAACTCCGGCTAAGTTTTCTTGTTTCCAATGGGTATCGGTTTTATAGTAATCTTCTAACTTTAAAACATCTCTTAGTTCAATGTAGTCATACCCCGCTTTATCAAAAGAAGACGTCACGGTATCGTACATATAATCGTAATCTAAGTTTAAGAATAAATCGGTATTTAGGTAATAGTTCTTATCAGGAATAATCGCATAATAAACATGATTATTTTCACTAAAAGAAGACGCATAACTTTGAATCTTCTTGGTGAAGTCTAAAACCGATTTAGTTTTGGTTGGATAATCAGTCTTAAAAATATAATCATCCTTGATAAAGACACCGTTATTATCTAACATCCCAAAAACTTTATAGTTAATATTGGCTTTGATTCTTCTAAAGAAGTCTCTAAAGGCAAATTGATCAACAGTATAATCTTCAAACTCATCTTTAGCTGACCCATCAGTGATGGTCGATAATGTGACATTTGGAAACTGTTGGAGTTTTCTTCTCTCGCTGACGCTGACATCTTGATCTTTCACACAAAGGTTGATTACAAAGAAGGTACAGAGAAAACCGATAAAGGATAATGTTAAGATTTTATCTTTACTATTTTTCATACTTGTTCCTCCTCAAAACCTAAAGTAAAGAAATGGGTTAAAAGATGAATCAATTAAATAGGCTGTGACTACTACTAAAAGTACTAGACAGAGCGCCGGTTGAACGATATTCATTACTTTTAAGCCTGTTCCTTTATGTTCTTTAATCTTATTAACAAGATTTTTTAGTAATGGGGTTGAACCAATAATGGCCACAATTAGTAGTACCCCATAACTCCGCAAATAATAGATGGTTTCTTGGTTAATGAATGGTAACCCATTGAAACCAAAGATACTTTTTAAATTATAGAAAGCATCACCCAATGAATTAGCTTGGAATATGACAAAACTAATCACCACAAAGAAGATGGTGTAAATATATCTGAAAACGCCACATTTATCGAGATATTTCCCATAAACTTTCTTTTCTAAAATTAGTAGGACGGCAAAGAATAAGCCCCAAACAATGAAGTTCCAGGCCGCTCCATGCCAGAAGCCAGTTAAAAACCAAACAATTAAGATATTACGTAACCACTTAATCCAACTAACTCTGCTTCCACCTAAAGGAATATAGACATAATCTCTAAAGAATGATGAAAGTGACATATGCCATCTCCGCCAGAAATCAGTAATAGATGTCGCAGTAAAAGGATAATTGAAGTTTTCTAAAAAGTGAAAACCAAAGACCATCCCTAACCCAATTGCCATATCGCTATAGCCACTGAAATCAAAATAGATTTGTAGCGTAAAGGCCACTGCAGTTAAGATACTCGCCACAACACTTCCGTTGGCTAAGCCCGTTAGATTAGTTACAAGTTCTCCGGCTAAATTAGCAATTAAAACTTTTTTACCTAGGCCAATTGCAAATCTAAATAGACCTTTTGCAACGCCAGACCAAGTAATTTCTCTCTTTTTAAGTTCCTCTTCGACCGTCTTATAACGCACAATCGGTCCCGCCACCAGTTGTGGGAATAACGAAACATAAGTCGCAAAATTTAAAAAGTTGTGACTTGCTTCAACATCTTTCCGATAAACATCTATAACATAACTTAGTGTTTGGAATGTAAAGAAACTAATCCCAATCGGCATCACAATTCTAAGTAATGGGACCGATAAATTAAAGATGTTATTAAGATTTGCAATGAAGAAATCAGTATATTTAAAGTAAACTAGTTGCCCAACATTATAAACAATGGTTAAGACCAAGATTAACTTCCCTTTACTTGGAAATTTCTCTATCAATAACCCTGCCACAAAGTTGACCAAACACGATAAAAGTAAGATCAAAACATAAATCGGTTCACCATAAGCATAAAAGATGAGACTAAAAACTAGTAGAACCAAATTTTTGAACTTACTAGGTACAATAAAATAAACAATCAGTAGGATTGGTAAGAAATAGAATAAAAAAGTAATACTAGAGAAAAGCATATTATAGAGCTTTAAATGACTTCACAACTGTGTCAACAATTGTGGTACTAGACATCGCCATTAAAACTAAATTACCACGATTTGTAACTTCAACCTTCTCAGCTTCCACACAAATCCACTTTCTTGGATTAATGTTTTCTTTAATTGCAGTGACAACAGCATTCACATCTTCACCATCAGCAACTCTTACTAAAACAATTGAGTGCGCAATGGATCCAATCATTGGTTCACTAGCAGTTCCTTCACTAAACTTGAAGGTTGTTCCTAAGAAATACTCGATATTGTCTGTTGTTAATTCAGTATTATTTAACATCATGGGTAGTTCATCTGCTGGAACATCAGCATAAACTTTCTCCATTAATTCAGTTGTAGTACCTTCGACATTCTTACTACCACAAGCAACAACACCTAAACTTAAAGCTAATCCTAACGTAACTAGACCTAAACTTTTAATTTTTCTCATTTTTAATTTCCTCCCTATAAAATGCAAAAATAAAAAGCAACTTCCGTTGTTTTTACGCCAATCAAGAGAATGGCAAGTGTGACAATTGTATGTTATCTGCTATTTAAGGCTTAGTCGAAACACCTTTGATAACCGAGTTTCTTATTTGTCTCCAACAACCTAATGCGCTAAATCTCTTTTTTATTGTAAAAACCGTCTTTTTCTATTTTTTTATATCTTTTAAGCAGTAATAGTTAGCATATTTAGGTGGTAAATGGCGAATCTTGGTACGCCACCACTCTTTAATCCTTTCCCAGATTGATGTCTCAAAATAATCAATTGATTCTAAATATTCAATCAATTGTTTAGCATTATCATATCCTTGTTGAATTCTTTCTAGTGAAATCTTGGCATCAAAACCCAAAGTACCTTTCCAAGTTCCAGATTCCAAGACCGTTTCATCAACAAAATCAATTATATGTGTTGTTTGATATTCTTTTGGCCGTGGTGCTCCATTGCTTCCTAACGGAATGACAAAAATTAAGTCATATTGTTCTTTAATTAGTGGTTGAATTGGACAATTATCGCTTTGATACCCATCTGAATATTGATGATCATTGATTAATACCGGTGGAAAAACTTTTGGAATCGCACTTGAAGCCGAAATAATCTTTATAATATCGCCGACACTTTGTTGACTCAACTTAAAAATCTCACCTCTCCCCACTGTTTCATCATAAGTTGAAACAAAGAGATCAAGTGAGCTATTCGAAAGTGTAGTTAAGTCAATATCTTGAAAAATGGCTAGCATTCCTTCTCTTGAAAAAATGCTAAAAGAGCCTTTTTGAAAATATTCACGCACATTCTTAAGAGTTAGGATTTGGCTTCGCTTAAGCCCTGTCCAAATTTCTTCAGCCATTTCAACATTGCCACTAGCTAATAGTGACAAGTTTAATGCGCCAATTGAATTAGCAGAAATCCCCTGAATTTGCGCTACAAATCCGCGTTCTTTCAAGTATTTATAAACCCCGATTTGGTAAGAGCCTTTACCGCCCCCACCACCGAGAACTAATCCGACTTTTTTAAACTTCATAATTATACATTAAATCTAAAGAAGACAATATCTCCATCTTGCATAATATATTCTTTACCTTCAATTCTATAGCGCCCATGTTCCTTAACACCAGCGACTGTAGAATATTTCATTAAGTCCTCATAACTATAAACTTCAGCTTTAATAAAACCTCTTTCAAAGTCGGTATGAATAATTCCGGCACATCTTGGTGCGGTTGATCCAACTTTAAAAGTCCAAGCCCTTGTCTCATCTGGTCCGGTAGTAAAGAAAGTCTCTAATCCTAAGAGTTTATAAGCGGCTTTGACAACTTTATCAAGTCCAGCTTCTTTAACTCCCATGGCTTCTAGATATTCTTGACGATCTTTCTTATCTAAAGCCGCAATTTCTTCTTCAGTTCTTGCACAAATAGGAACAATACTTGCTCCTTCTTGTACGGCCACTGCCTTTAAAGCCATAAAATGGGGATTCTTAGTAGCATCAGCCATATCTTGTTCACTGACGTTAGCAACATAAATAGTTGGTTTCGCTGTTAAAAGATTAAATCCCCTTGCAATTAAGGCCTGTTCTTTAGTTAGTTCAACTGAACGAGCCGGTAAACCTTTTAACAAAGGCTCCTCAATCATTTTTAAAACTTCATATTCTTGTTGCGACTCTTTATCTTTAGTAACTTGAGCCTTTTTTTCAACTTTACCGATTCTTTTTTGAATAACATCAAGATCAGCAAAAACTAGTTCAAGATTAATGGTTTCGGCATCACGTTTAGGATCTACACTCCCATCAACGTGAACAATATCTGGGTCATCAAAGCAACGCACAACATGGATGATAGCATCGCATTCCCGAATATTTGCTAAGAATTGGTTGCCTAAACCCTCACCTTTACTGGCTCCTTTAACTAAACCTGCAATATCTGTAAACTCAAAAGTAGCAGATATAGTTCTTTCTGATTTAAACATATTAGTTAAAACTTGCACTCTTTCATCATTGACTTCAACTGTTCCTTTATTTGGAGCAATAGTCGCAAATGGATAGTTAGCAGCTTCGACTTGTGAATTAGTAATGGCATTAAACAAAGTTGACTTACCAACATTAGGCATTCCAACAATTCCGGCTGTTAATGGCATATGATCACCTCATTTAGCATAAATATAATAGCACAACAGCAAAAAAAAGACCACCTAAGTGGTCTTTTCTTTCAATTTACTCTTGCTAAATTAAAGCTTACGAATATTTGAAGCTCTTGGGCCTCTGTCTGATTCGCTGACGTCAAATTCGACTTCTTCGCCAGGTTCTGCAGTTTTGAAACCCTCAACTTGTAATTCGGAGTAGTGGAAAAATACGTCTTTGCCTTCTTCACTTGTGATGAATCCAAAGCCTTTTTCCTTGTTGAACATCTTGACTTTACCTTTCATTAAAAATAACCTCTAACTTTCGTTTTCTGTATCACTTGTTCTAGCGATACTCAATCATTATAGCACAACTTTATTTTAATTTGGTATTTTTTTTATTTTTTTTTGTAATTTACAATATAATCGCAAATATGTTCAGCATTATCGTGGTACGGAGATGCCTCCATTGCTTGTTGAATAATGGTTAGTTTTTGAGGATTAACTATAAAATTCTCGATATTTGAGGCCAAATGCTCCATTTTAGGATCATAGATTGCCATACCTTTGCTTTCTAAATACTCAATGTTGTGAATTTCGTGATATGGTGGAACAAAAGGGACATAAATTGGTAAATGCATTTTGATGGCCTCGGTAGTAGAAATGCCTCCAGCTTTGCCAATATAGATATCACTTACTGCCATATATTCTTTGATTGTGTCAACATGGCCTAAATTATAAATCTTATGATTGCTATTTGGGTGTTTAACAATATACCGAGCCACTTTACGTTTAGATTCTTTGTTATTACCATTGACCATAATTAGTTGTAATGGCTCTTTTAAACTCTCAATTCTTTGCAGTAATTCTTTGTTTCGCCCTAATCCTGTTCCGCCATTCATAACTAATATCGTAAATATTTGGGGATCTAGTAGTAAATCTAACTTAGCTAAGTCTCGATTGCCATCTTCATACTTCTTGAAGACTGGAATCCCGGTTGGAACAAAAAGGTTTGGATCTAAATTTCTTGTTTCTAACTGTTTATGGATTTCTTTACAAGAAGTAAAGATGCCATCCATGTTATACGCATTCTCCCAATGTGGAAGCAAGGCATAATCAGTTACCACAGCATATATTGGACATTTTATTTCACCCTGTTCTTTTAAGTAACTGGTGACAGCAACCCCGTATGGGTGAGTTGAAACAATAGCATCTGGCTGAAATTGTTTAATTTTATCTAAGACTATTTTTTTGGCTTTTAAAGCTATTTGTCTTGAACCATTTTTATGACAATTTGGAGCTTGTCTCATGATATAATGGTATTCTTTTTGCATGGTTTTAGGAAAACACTTGAGTAACCAAAAATAAAACTCATTATTAAAAAACGATAAGAGACGATGACGAGGATTATACATATCCATCACTTCTGTCTCTACTTGGCCCGAATATTTATTTTTGAATTCTTCTTCAATCGCATAAGCGGCCATATTATGACCCGCTCCTGCTTTTGTTGTGAGAATTAAAATTTTCATGTTACCCACCCCTAAAAGAGTAAGTCCATTATAACTAAAAAACCTCACTCATGCAAATTAGAGTTGATATTATTGTTGAAGATAGAATAAAAAGGCAAAATATCCACGATAATCATTGATAAAAACACAATAATCATAACTATTAACATAGTTTTAATGTTAAAAGAAACCACCAAATCCTGAGCATCTAATAAAGTTTGGAAAACACTATTCATCATAACAAGCCCTATCGTGGTGCTAACAAAAGTAATTATCACTGTTAAACTACCTCGCACGACAATCTCAATCGATAACACCTTAATAATATCAAGATAGTTCCACCCTTGTAATTCTAATAATCCGATTTGTTTTTTTCTTTCTAGTAAATCCAATATACTGATTGTCATTACTCCAAGTAAGGAAATAATGAAACTAAGTCCACAAAAGACAATGATTCCTTTCTTAAGGCCCCCAACTATGTTTTCAATTGGTTCATATAAACTTTGATAAACATGGTTAATTATATAAGAACTAGCTCCTACCACCTGAATTGGTTCTTCACTATAGAGATAAAGGTACTTCCCTGAGGTAGTTTCCTCAAATAAAAAGGCAAATAAAGATAAATCTTTGGTTTTTATCACATAACTTTTTCCCTCAATCATCATTTTTGATGAAAAAATCATGATATACTTCTCATCCTTTAGTAAAGTTAGATGCTTAATTTCTCCCAATTCCTCGTAAAGAGGCCGAGAAATAAGGTATGGTTGATTAATTTCTGAATCAAAAATTACCTGAAAATAAAGATAACCTAATTCTTGACTAAAAACACCTACAAGCAAACTCCCAGTTTCTTTATCACAAATAACGCCTTTCGTTTCATCACAAATAAGCCCATAATCTAAGTCTTTTTGTCTAAAATAGTCTAAATCTTTTTGGGTTAGTGCGCTCTCATCCTTTTTGGAGACTAAATAAACATTATTACTAACATCTTTTTTGATGCTGCTTTCAAAGTACTTTAGAAAGCCTTGGCAAAGAGATAACGATAAGCAGAGCCCCGCTAACCCTCCAGCCAACATCATAGCAAAAGTAATTGTTCTTTTATAATTAGCTTTAATAAAGGAAACCCCCATTTTTATGGCTAAGTCACCCTTTAAGGGCTTATTCTTATTAAGTTTGAGCGGAAGCGCAGGAGCTTCAACCACATTTTCTTCTTTAATCTTACCATCTTCAATCGTTAGGATTACATCAGCGATGCCATTTACATAGTTTAGATCATGGCTAACCATGATAATAATCCGATTCTTCTTCAGTTGCTCTAGTTCTTGACGAATGATTTCTTTATTCTTACTATCTAACGCACTGGTGGCTTCATCTAACAAAAGGATTTGCTTCCGCGCCAATATCCCCCTACAAAAAGAGACTCTTTGAACCTCTCCCCCAGAATATTTGAGCATGTTCTTATCGTTGTAACTGTTTAGATTAAAGTGGTTTAGTGTGCTAGAAATCAGACCCTTGGGCACCAAATCACCATTCAGATAATGTGGTAAATTGATATTACTATAGCAATCTAGATAATCAAACATTATCGGTGTTTGATAAACGTATGAAATCCAATTATTACGGATATCATTAGCGTTAGATTTAGTAACTCTGGTGTTATTGATTCGGTAAACGCCTTGATAATCAAAATCCAATAATCCAATGATGTTTAGTAGGGTCGTTTTCCCGCTGCCTGATGCTCCTACAATTGCATAGATTGTACCTTCAATGAAATCATACGAGATGTTATCAAGAATCTTGTTATTCCCACCCAAAGCTTTGAACACTTTGGTAATATTTCTTAACCTAATCATCTTGAACCACACTGATTATATTGGTCTTACTACTTTTGGCGATTGGAGATATTGCCGACAAAATAAAAACGAACGACAAAATCAAAAAAGTACCTAAAATATGGATACATTTGAGTTGAATAATATCAAAACGATATGGTTCCATAAAGATGCGGTTGCTATAATAATATAAAATGATTTTAAGAAAGAGAACTAAGCTTAAGGCGATAATAAAAGATGCTAGACTAAAGAAGCCATCCTCTAGAGCAATAAGCTTATAGACATCATAGGTTGCGCCGCCAAAACTACGAATAACCCCGAACTCTTTTTCGCGTTCTTTCAGTGAATAATACAGTAATAAAGATATTAAACTAATAATTGAGAAAACAAGAGTCAATAAGAAAAGAAGCAAGACCTTCTCACCATTTTCAATAAGATCTTTAAAGGTCCCTCGTAACATCTCATCTCCACTGATAATTAATGAATAATTATCACCAATATCAGCGGTGGTATATTGAGGATAAACACCATCCAGCGAATATAGCGTTTCAATAAGTTCAGTTTTAGTAGTTTCATCTTTTATTTTTACTTCAGTTGGTAGTTGAATATTCTTGCCATTGTACCTTTCTAGATAATCATATAAATTAACCTTTTTACCTAACTTATCGCTAATTAAAGGTAACTGATATTTCTTTAACATCTCACTTACTTGGAGTTTTGGTAGGTAGATCTTGGCAACATTATAGATTGACCCTTCGTATCTAGTCTCCATTATCGGAAAGGTCAATTGGATATCAATTTTTTCATAACTCCTTTCGGTCAAATAAGGAACTTTAATAGGGCCATCCAGGTACAAGGTTGTCTCTTGATAGGGATTGTTTTTATAAAACAACTCATTAACACAAGCACTTTTAATATTATCAACGACTTTAATCTCATAATACCACCCAGTAGGAACACCAAGAAGAGTCATTTGATTAAGCAAATAATCATAATTTTGGATTACTTCCAGTTTATTTTGGTTTTCTTGTAATATTTCTGTAATTCTCGGATCAAGATTTGTTAACTCTCCTTCTTGTACCGTGTAAATAGTTAAGTAGTCATGGTCAACTCTTCTTGTTATTAACTCCTGACAGTATTGCTTTAAGCCAGAACCCAGACCCATTACTAGCATTATGCCGGCCAAACAAAAGACATAACACAATAAAGAGCCAATATACTTGTTCTTTTTATGAATTACAGCTTTTTTTGTCCATGAAATCAAGTGTGTATAGTTAATTGGGTGATATACTTTCTTTTCAGTGAAAATATTACGATTATTTGATTGTTTCAGGTTTCTTTCACTTGTTATCTTACCGTTTTGTAGCTCAATAATTTTATCACCATACTCTTCAGCAAGTTTTCGATTATGTGTCACCACTAAAACCAGTTTGGTTTCAGCAGAATTCCTTAATATTTGCATAATTATGTTGGCATTATGTGAATCTAATGCCCCCGTTGGTTCATCGGCTAGAATAATCGAGGTATCGGCAGCAAGTGCCCTTGCTAAGGCCACCCTTTGTTGTTCTCCGCCCGAAAGCTCATGTGGATAACGCTTTAGTTTGTTCTCTAAATTCAAGATAAAAAAAGGTTCTTGAATATTCCGGGTTTCATTTTGGATTAATAGTGGCAGTTTTACATTATCCTCCACCGATAGATAAGGAATTAGATGATATTTTTGGTAAATAATTGCACAGTTATATTTACGATAATTGGCTTTTTGAAGTTCATTATAATTGGTAATGATGTCGTAACCATATTTAATTAGACCTTGATCAGGTTTATCCAACAAAGCAATCAAATTAAAAAGGGTGGTTTTACCACTTCCTGATTCTCCTAATATCATAACTAGCCCTTGATTAGGCAATGTTAAGTTAATACCCTTAAGAACTTCATACTTTCCATAAGATTTATGAATGTCTTTTAGAACTAACATATGATCACCAACTATATTTTAACTTGTCTATCTCGGTGTTTGGTCTCAATTTTGTATCAAAAAAAGGGATTTAACCCTTTTTAATAACTTTTTTAAGTCTTCTTTCAAAATCGTACCGACTTAACATAACTACTGTTCCACAACCTAAACACTTAATTTTAATGTCTGCGCCCATCCGGATGATTTGCCAATTACGGCTTCTCGCGGTGCAAGGATGTTCTTTCTTTAATTCAACAATATCATTCAACCCGTAATCCATTTAGGCCACCTGCTTTTTTGCACCTTTAACTAAGTTGGTGATTAAACAAATCGTGGTAACTGGGCCCACTCCGTTTGGAACAGGACTATATGCTTTGACAACTTCATATGCACTATCATCAACATCACCACAGATGCCATTTACATAGTTAATTCCAACATCAATAACGACTGAATTTTGATTAAAATACTTCTTATCAAAGTAATGGGCGTTTCCAATGGCAACCACCACAATATCTGCCACTTGACAAGCACTAACCACATCTTTTGTTTTATTGTGGCAAACTGTAACAGTCGCATCAAGGTAAGTCAAAACATTAAAAAGAGGTAACCCAACAGTCCGACTGCGATTAACAATAGTAATCTTTTGTTGGGCTAACGGAATCTTATAATACTTTAATAGTTCAACCACACCTTCTGCGGTAGAAGGAATTAAACTCCATTCTCCTTGTAAAGATTTGCCATTACTAATAGGAGAACTGCCATCCACATCTTTTTTATAATCGATATGGTAACAAATCTCACTTGGGTTTAAGTGTTTTGGGAAAGGTGTATCAATCATAATGCCATTAATACTTGCATCTTGATTAAGTTTTTCAATTAACTCAATGAGTTCTTGGCTAGACTCTTTACCATCAAAAGGATAGGTTTTTAGTTCAATGCCAAGTTCATTACATAATCTTACTCTTGAACGTAAATAAGAGGCGTTAGCTGGATCTGGCATTGGAATAATTATGGCTAAAGTCAGCTTCGTTTTCAAAGCTTTAATCTCTTTAACTATATCTTTTTTAAGTGACTCAACGACTTTGTCACCCATTAAAATCTTGGCCATATTCACACCTCCCTTTATTCTTAGTATAACATATTTCTATTTTAAACTCTCTTTAATAGTCCGACTAATACTTTGATATTTTACTTTATTGGCCTCATCCAATAATGGGGTCATATTAATTTGTAGATTGACATCGCAGGACTCAATTGCCGCTTTCACTAAGATGTAAGACATCTTTAAATCGCTTTGTAAGGAAGCCGCAACATAAGGAGCGACAATATCAATTGCTGATAAAGCATCAAAACATAGTAAGACCAATTTATAAGGAACATTAAAGCACGCTGTTGTGGCTTTTTTGAGACTTGCTTCATTCTTTGAATGAAGAGCGATCATATAATCTGTAAAAACTTCTTCATCAAAATCTGAAGCTTGCAACATTTTATCTTGTAAGTTTTCTAACTTTTCAATCGTGTTAGTTATCTTCTCCTGCTCTTCTTTACTTAGGGCCTGGAAGGCTTTGCGCTTATCAGAAATGCGAATAGCCATTAAAGCTAAAGCAATTCCCATTGCACCCGTAACACCAGCGGCACTTCCGCCTCCAGGTGTAGCTTCTTCGCTTGAAAGATCATCCAAGTACTTTTTGATAGTTTCCTTTTTAATCATTGCTGACTCCTACCTTTCCTTTTAAAATGCATGATGCAATGTATACGCCATTAGCCCCGGCTTGGGCTAAACCCCTCGTCACACCAGCTCCGTCACCACCGATATAAAGATGGTGGATAGCTGTTTCAAAATGGCCATTAGTTTGTGGTCTTGCACTATAAAATTTTGCTTCTACTCCATATAACAATGTATGTTCATTCGCAATACCTGGTGTAATGTGATCAAGAGCTTCTAACATTTCAATGATAGATTTCATTGTATTGTAAGGTAAAATCAAGCCTAAATCTCCAGGTGTAGCGGTCTTTAAAGTTGGGGTTACAAACCCCTCTGCTAAACGCTTAGCATTTGTTCTTCTTCCTTTAATTATGTCACCATATTTTTGAACAATGACACTATCGTTAGCTAATTTATTGGCCAATAGCGCAATCTCTGAAGCAAATTCATTTGGTTCATTGAATGGTTCGGAAAATTCATGAGAAACAAGTAAAGCAAAGTTAGTATTGGTACTTCCTAATTTAGGATCACGATAAGAATGGCCATTAACTAGTTTAATGCCATCATGGGCGTTTTCAATAACCACGTGACCAGATGGATTGGAACAGAATGTTCTCACCACCAAACCACAACTAGAACGATAGACAAATTTGCCTTCATATAAAGATTTATTAATCTTTTCCATAATAACATCATTTGTTTCGACTCTAACACCCATATCAACTTGGTTGTTAACAAAGGCAATCCCTTTTGGTTTTAAAACACCTTCTAACCAAACAGACCCCTCTCTTCCCGGAACAATGATAACATTTTTACCATAAATCTTTGTCCCATCTTTTAAGATAACCCCAGTGCATGTCTCGTGGTCAACGATAACGTCTTTCACTTCAGTGGACATTTGAATATCCATTATTTTAGCCATGTAATCTGATATATTTTTCATAATAGTAGTATTAACTTCGGTCCCTAAATGACGGACATTGGCCCGTAATAACTTCAGTCCTACCCCGTAACCTTTACGTTCGATATCACGAACTTCATCGGTATAGGGATTAGTGATTTCATGTGGAGCACCAAACTTAATATAAATGCTATCAACATACTTAATAAGTTCGAGAACTTTTTCATTAGAAAGATAGTCTTGTAACCAACCGCCAAATTCCTCGGTGATATTAAATTTACCATCAGAAAATGCTCCAGCACCACCAAAACCAGTAGTAATTGAGCGTTTTTCTCCTTGTTTAGGATGAACTCTTTGTTCAATAGTTTTGCCTTTATCCAGTAATAAAACTTGGAGTTTTGGATCTCTTAAACATAGTTCATAAGCAGCAAAGATCCCGGCAGGACCTGCTCCAACGATAATAACATCATAATTCTCTTTCATAGTTTATAACTCCTTAAGGTTTGACTTATTAATTCAGTATATTCTTGTGTATTGGTTGTCCTTGCTAAGGCATGATAAGTATTAGGAAAGTCATGTCTAAGTTTTGGACCTCCATAGGCCTCGTATAACGGTTCAAAGTTGGTGGCCGGCACTATTTGATCAGCACCGCAGCGGATAAATAGGCACGGTAATGTCGCTTTATGAACATCATCTAATATTTCAAATTGCGCAGAAGTAATCTTGAGTCTTCTTTTCACAATCATCTTGACCATTTCCATAACCAAATCAGGACATGGTATATGCTTTTGCTTTAATTCATAACTAAAGAGTTTTTTGAAGCGTGCATATGGACTATCTGCTACCGCGAATTTAACAGTATCAGAAACGTTCTTGGTCAAGTAAGTTAAGATAGTAACCGCCCCCATGGAAGTTCCATGTAAGACAATCTCGCAATTGTGCTTGAAGCGTTTATTAAGATAACTAATCCATTTTTCTAAATCAGAAACATCTAAAATGCCTAGTCCATAATAATCGCCACCACTTTTACCACAAGCCCGTAAATCAATCATTAAAACATTATAACCAAGATTTTGGTAAATCCGACACGCCTCTCCAACTTCGAGAGCATCAGATAAGTAGCCGTGAACAATTAATGCAATTTTGCGACTCTTGCCTTTAACGAAATAACCATGTAACTTAATATTGTCATTAGTGATGTAAACATCTTCTAATTTTTGAGTTTTGAGGTATTCTTGGCTTTTGTGGTCAGCTTCGCCATATAAATCTTGGCGATATTTAGAGGTGTCTTTATTTTGCTTTTCAACCAATCTAGCAAAAATGATAAACCCCAGCGTTAGCCAAATAATGACTAAAATTAGTATGACACATAGGACTATCAATAAAGCAATCAAAATATCCCACCCTTTCAAGGCCACACTTATTATAACGAATTCTTTCACTATTTAATAGTGAAAAAATAGGGTTGCCCCTATTCTTCTTTCTGTTCTTGCTCTTCTTTGAGTTTAAGTTGATATTGTTTAGAGTGCTTGATTAAGAAATCACCCTTTTTAGTATGAACCGAAGTTAATAATCCCCGAATAAATAAGGCGACCAGGCCACACGAGAAGCCGTTATTATATAAGTTTAAGCCGAAGTGTAAGTCCGAGGTATTTTGCACCACAGATAAGTGGAGTCCGGTCGCGATGATTGCTACAATTGGGCCATAAGTAGCGGCCAAAGGACAAAGTCCCGTCGCAAACAAAGCTCCAATGATAATACTTGGCTGTGTTAAATCCCAAAGACCACACCAAGAACCGATTAAAGCACCTAAATAGATATAGCAGATGCCCCGTATATTTTTGCCAGCGGCTCCAAAACCACAAATAGAAATAATTGTACCGATAGTTGGACCGTTTAGTGGGGCCTGAACAAAGATAGTGAAGCAAACACTAATCATCCCAATAAAACCCATATTGAGTAAAACTGGTCCGATACCTTCACTCTTTACGTAATCGGTCGGAGCTACTCCATCGCTAACTTGAATTCTTTCAAAACGATCTATCATGTTTTTGTCATCGTGAACTAGACAATAGAAAAGACCATAGAAACACAAATAACAGAAGAAGAAAAGCGTGAACCAAATTAAGGTCTCATTAACTTCTGAGTACCACATCATTTGCCGTTTAACTTCAAAGCCGAAAACTTTTAGCACTGAGACTACAACGGTTAAAATTAAACCTCCAGCAAACCCAACATTGTATAAGTTATAACCTTTATGGAAGTTGAAAGCTACTTTAGCAACCGGATTAATAACAAAGCCTAAAAATAAGCCTAAGATAACGCCTAAAATAATTCCCGCTAATGGATCAAGTCCATTGTAGAAATAAACTTCAGAGACAGCCGGGGCCATTGTACAACCCATAAAGGCGGCAGGCAATAAATCCTTAAAAGGCTTGGATTTATCTACTTTAGAAAAGATGTAAACACCTAGAATAATTGGAGGTGTATTAATAATAGTTTTACCAAACATAGCAAAACCAATAAAAAAGAACACTCCCGCAATAGTCATGCCATCAATATCTTTTTTATTGATAACAAGTAAAGCAATAGCAATGAAACCTAATAAGGCAGCATTAAAAAAGGCGCTGCCAATACTACCCTGAACAAAATAGTCAGTGAATAGATGGTCAGTACCTGTGGTTAATCTAATAAAGCCTGCAAATGTCTCTTGAAATCCAGAATAAGCAAAGCCAAAAATCATCATTACTAAACAAATAATAATAATAAAGAGATATTGTTTTAGTCTCTGCTTGGTTGTTTGAATTTCCATGTTTCACTCCAAAAATGTTTTGAGAAAATAAGTAGAAGCAAGTAATCCGGCTGTTGCTGGGACGAAAATAACACTACTTGGTGTTCGATTTCCGCTATTAAAATCCTGCAACGGTTTTTCTAATGAATATATTACTCTTATTTGCGAGAGAATTAAACCTTCTTTTTTGGCGAGTTCGCGCAGTTTTCGACAAACTGGGTCCTCTTTTGTTTGGTTTAACCCAACTATTTGCAGTTGTTGTGGATCTAACTTATTTCCAGTGCCTGCACACACAATTTCTTGAATATGTTTCTTTTGACACCATTTAATTAAAGCAATTTTGGTGGTAATTGTATCAATAGCATCAATCACAAAATCAGGGTGATATTCCTTGAATGCTTCTTCAATATCTTCAGCTTTAAGAAACTGATTAAGGCAAATGAGGTTTAGTTTTGGGTTAATATCTAATAAACGTGCTTTAGCTACATCTACCTTGGCTTTACCTAAAGTAGAATGTAAGGCAAAAAGTTGACGATTTAGGTTTGTTTCTTCAATTGTATCTCCATCGATAATAATTAGATTTCCAACACCTAACCTAGCCAAACTTTCGGCACTATATGAGCCAACGCCACCTAAACCCACAACCATAACAGTTGCGTGGTTTAACTTATCCATTGCTTCTGGACCAAGTAATTTTATACTACGGTCAAACATTAAGTCTTGTCCCATTTTATTTATCCTCTTGATAGATGGAAATGATATCGTTGATAATGCTATTTAAGTTTTGACCCTCAAGATTATACCAATTGACTTCAAACTGATTATTAAAGAAAGTATATTGGCGCTTAGCATAGTGGTGAGTGTTTGTTTTGATATTTGCCACTGTTTGAATGATATCTTGGCTGTGATTAAAATATGGAATGAATTCCTTATATCCAATTGCTTGTAATGCTGTTGAGCCAGGACTTGCAAGTTCTAGCACTTTCTTGGCTTCACCAGTTAAGCCTTGTTCCATCATTTTGGCAATTCTTTCATCGATTCGTTCATATAAAAGTTTACGTGACATAGTTAGACCCACAAAAACACAGTCATATTGTAAGTTGTGTGATTGTTTAGCAATCATTTCGGTTTTAGTAGTCCCACTTTCACTTATTTGTAAAGCTCTTAAAACCCTTTTGCGATTATGAGGATGCGTTTTGGCTGCAGCCTCAGGATCAATTTCGACAAGTTTTTGATATAATTCATCGTTGGTTAAATCATCATATTTAGTTTCATTCTCGCGAGCATTCACTTCTTGAAAATCATAATCATATAAAACACTCTTCAAATATAACCCTGTTCCACCAATTAAGATTGGAACTTTATTTTTCTTAAGGACTTTAGCAATGGTCTCTCGAGCTAACTTTTGATAATCGGCCACCGAAAAAGAGTCGGCAACACTTTTGATACCAAACAAGTAATGCTTAATACCCTGCATTTCTTCTTTTGTCGGTCTAGCTGTACCAATTTGCATCTCTTTATAAATTTGCATTGAGTCAGCGTTGATTATTTCACCATCTAATCTTTTGGCAAGTTCAATGGCAAGCGTGGTTTTACCACTAGCAGTTGGCCCTCCAATTACAATAATTTTGGTCATAATTACATCACCCGCATAAAGAGTTTTTGTAACTCATAAGTTGAGTAGAATAACATGGTAGGACGCCCATGAGCGCAGTTATGAGGATTATCACAAGCTAATAGTCGCTTGATTAAATGATCCATCTCTGACAAAGTTAAATGTTGATTGGCTTTTAATGAGGCCTTGCAAGCCATGGTTTTGACAGCATAATCTCTTAATTTATAGATGTTTGTTTCTTTCTTGTTAACAATCTCTTCCACTAAATCAGTAATATAACTTGGTAAATCCACATCGCTCATCCAGACGGGAATTGAAGAAATCTTTAAGGCGTTAGAACCAAATACTTCGGCCTTAATTCCGGCTTCTTCTAGTAAATCAAGTTTATCTTTAATCGCATTAATCATATTTAAGGAGAACTCAACCACGAATGGAATAAGTAAGGACGTTTGTTCCTTGCGGTCTTGGAGTTTTTTGGAATAGTATTCATAATTTATTCTTTCCATAGCGGCATGTTGATCAATTAAATAAAAGCCATCTGGCGCTTCGGCTACTATATATGTCCCATGAATTTGCCCAATTGGAGTCATCATGATTGTATTGTTGCTTTTGCCGACTTCTTTGGTAGTAACAATGGTTGGCTCTTCTTTACTTTGTTGGACATTTTCTTTAAGTTCCATCTCACCAAAAGAAAAACTTTGATCCATGTTTGGTTGTAAAAACTGAGCGGGATCATTATTAACTTCTGGAATCATATAATTACCGGCCAGACAATTCTTAATACCTTCTTTGATTAAATCTTCTAGTTTATCGTTATGTTCAATCTTAATTTCACTCTTGGTTGGGTGAATATTGACATCAATAATGGCTGGGTCTACTTTGATATTTAAAACCACAAAAGGATAACGCCCCTTTGGTATGTAATCAGAATAGGCTTCAATAATATAGTTTTGCAGTAAAGGAATACGAACAACTCGTTGATTAACTAACAAGGTCAAATAATTACGGTTTGATTTAGAAATAATGAACTTACCAATATAACCAGTGATTTCAAAGTCATTATTTATGAGTTTAATTGGCATCATATTTTGGGCAGTATCTAATCCATAGATATCTTTAATTACTTCTAATAAATCCCCACGCCCACTAGTTTTTATAACCGCGCTTCCACTTTCGTTAGTTAAAGTAAAAGCAACGTTTGGGTTAGCTAAGGCTTGTTTTGAGACAACATCAACGATATTACTATACTCTGTTATATCGGACTTAAGAAATTTAAGTCTCGCTGGTGTGGCATAGAAAAGTTTGGATACTTCAATAATGGTCCCTTGTCTTGCCTCACACTTTTCCTTAGTTAATTGTTTATCATTTTCGATAATGATTCTAGTTCCAACATCGCCTTCTGAAGTTTCTAGAACAACTCGACTAACAGCGGCAATCGATGGCAACGCTTCTCCTCTAAAGCCGAGGGTTTTAATTCTCAATAAATCTTGTTTACTTTTAATCTTAGAGGTGGCGTGACGCACAAAAGCTAAAGAGGCATCATCAAAACTCATGCCCACTCCATTATCTTTAACTCTAATTAATGTTCGCCCTGCCCCTTTGATTTTAATCTCAATGATGGTGGCTTTAGCATCGAGTGCATTCTCGATTAATTCTTTAACAACATTGGCCGGTCTTTCAACAACTTCTCCGGCTGCTATCATGTTGGATAAAGAACTATCCATGACTTGAATTTTATTCATGCTTCTTACACTCCTTCTTAAGTTCGGCTAAAATATTTAACGCTTCTAATGGCGTCAAGTTCAAAGGATCAAGCGTTTGTAACTTGGCTTCAACTTGACTTTCTTTAGTTACTTCTTTAACCACATATTGAATGCCATTAATTACTTTATCTTGGCTTTCAAGTTTGTGCAGAATTTCTTGGGCCCTATTTAAAACTGAATCTGGAATATGGGCTAGTCTTGCCACATTAATACCATAAGAGCGATCTGTCGCTCCTTCTTTGATTTTATAAAGGAAAGTAACGTTGTCATTCTCTTCGTGAACTTGAGCACTAACATTCGTCACCCCCGGTAAGGATGAGGCCATATTAACTAGTTCATGATAATGAGTTGAGAATAAAGTAATTGCTTGGATATTAACACTGATATATTCAATGATAGCTTGAGCTAAAGCCATACCATCAAAGGTGGATGTGCCTCTCCCAATTTCATCAAATACAATTAATGATTTTGGAGTGGCATTCACTAAAGCGTTATTGACTTCTAACATTTCAACCATGAAAGTAGATTGTCCGGATACCAAATCATCACTAGCTCCGATTCTTGTATAAATTGCATCAAAAACTGAAAGTGTGGCAGAAGTCGCCGGCACATAACAACCGACTTGTGCTAGCACAACAATACTTGCTACTTGGCGCATATAAGTAGATTTACCGCCCATGTTAGGTCCGGTAATTAGTTGCAAGAAATTCTTTTCATCCATCTTAACATCATTCGGCACATATTCATGTTCTTGTAACACTTTTTCTATAACCGGATGGCGGCCTTCAACAATATTGATAACCTTCTTTTCTTGTAAAGTTGGTTTAACATAATGGTTGGCTACACTCACGCTAGCAAAGGAACATAGAACATCAACCTCTGCCAAAACATCGGCGTCTTGTTGAATGGCGGTTGTTACCTTTTTAACTTCATTTCTAATATTTAAAAAGAGTTCATATTCAAGGCGAATCATTTTCTCTTCGGCATTGATGACTTGGTCTTCTTTTTCTTTTAACTCTTGCGTAATAAAACGTTCAGACCCAGTTAGAGTTTGCTTCCGAATATAACCAAACTCCGGTTTAACAAGATTTAAATAAGAATTGGTAATATCGATATAAAATCCAAAGACTTTGTTGTAACCAATCTTAAGTCCCTTGATTCCCGTTCTTTCTTTCTCTTCTTTTTCAAAGTTTGCAATCCACTCTTTGCCGCCTTTACTTAAGTCTTTTATTTCATCTAACTCTTTGTTATAACCCTTCTTAATGAGACCGCCTTCTTTAACACTAATTGGAGGATCATTAACGATGGCTTTACCAATAAGGGTCACAATTTCTGTTAAAGGATTTAACTTGTTTCCCAAGTATTGAAGTTCGGGAATAGAGTTAAGTTGTTGCTTGATTTCAGGTACAACTTGTAATGATTTTGAGAGTTGGATTAAGTCTCGCCCATTAGCATTACCATAACTTATCTTTGCTATTAAGCGTGGTAAGTCATAAACTTCATCCAGTTGCTTGATAATTACTTCTCGATTCATGAAATTATTAATGAACGAGGTAACGGCTTGTTGGCGTTTTTCGATGGTTTGTAAATTAGCCAACGGTCTTGTTAGATATGATTTTAAAAGTCTTGCTCCCATCGCGGTTTTGGTCTTATCAATAACCCAAAGCAAAGAACCGTAACGGTCTTCACTACGAACGGTACGGGTCAGTTCAAGATTATTTCTAGTAAAAGCATCCATCTTTAAATACTGATTGGTTTGTAATACCACCGCTTGTTTTAAATAATCAAGTTGGCGCTTTTGAGTGTTGACCAAATAATCAATCAAAAATGCTAATACTTTTTGTTGATAGCCGTCTTTGATGTTGGTTAATAAATTAACATAATCAAGCGAGACTTCAACGTCATGATGACGAGAAATGACGAGACCATCTCTAGTCACAATGGAATTTAAAATTGAAGCATCAAAAGCAGGAGACACTACGATTTCATGGCTCCCAAATGTCGTAATTTCATTAATTAAATCTTGGGTGTTTCTTTCCACATTTAAGACCCCAAGTTCCCCGGTTGATATATCGCAATAGGCCAAAGAATAAAAGACGCCATTATCGAGTAAGGCTAATAGGTAGTTGTTGTCCTTTTCTTGAAGTCCAACATCAATTAGCATTCCTGGCGTAATCATTTGAACTACATCTCTGGAAACTAATCCTTTGGCCAAAGCAGGATCTTCTAGTTGCTCAACAATACCAACCTTATAGCCCCTTTTAATTAGTCTTTCGATATATGACGTTATCGCATGATAGGGTACTCCGCACATTGGAACTTTTTCTGAGGCGCCCGCATTTTTACCAGTCAAAACAAGTTCCAACTCTTTAGAAGCAATTTTGGCATCATCAAAGAAGAGTTCATAAAAATCACCAAGGCGAAACAAAATCAAAGTATCTGGATACTGTTCCTTGATATTTAAGTATTGCATCATCATTGGCGTATACTTTTCTTTCTTCATATAAAACTCCTTCTAATCACCAAAATTATACCATATTATTATACGTTAATAAAGGATTTTAAAATTTATAAAATAAATTTTAGATTATTTATTGTTCTTTTGTTCCACGTGGAACCCAACCAAAAGAAAAGGGATATTCAAATCCCTTTACTTAATAATTGTTTCACCGTTGAAGTATTTAAGTAAGGCCTTTGGAATAGTGATTGTTCCATCGGCGTTTTGGTAGTTTTCCATAATGGCTGCCACTGTTCTACCAATCGCTAGTCCCGAACCATTTAAGGTATGCACGTATTCGGGTTTAGACTTGGCATCTCTTCTAAACTTGATGTTGGCTCTTCTAGCTTGGAAGTCTTCATAATTTGAACAAGAACTAATTTCCTTGTAGTTATTATACGACGGTAACCAAACTTCGAGGTCATAGGTCATTGCAGAACCAAAGCCGATATCGCCTGTGCAAAGTTGAATGACTCTATATGGTAATTCTAACTTTTGGAGGATATCTTCAGCATCGTGTGTTAACTCTTCTAGGTTTTGATAAGAAGATTCTGGGGTAGTAAATCTCACCATTTCTACCTTTTGGAATTGGTGAAGACGAATAATTCCCCGTGTATCTCTGCCGGCCGATCCAGCTTCGCTTCTAAAGCAGGCTGTGAAAGCGCAGAATTTTTGTGGTAATGTCTTACCATCAAGAATTTCGTTAGCATAATAGTTGGTTACAGGAACTTCGGCGGTTGGAATTAAATAGAAGCCTTCCTTTTCAACTTTAAATAAGTCTTCTTCAAACTTAGGTAATTGGCCGGTCCCATACATTGAAGTTGCATTAACTAAAAATGGTGGGAAGATTTCGGTTAATCCATGTTCTTGAGTATGCACATCAAGCATGAAGTTCATAACCGCTCTTTCGAGTCTTGCGCCCATGCCCTTATCAATAACAAAACGTGGTCCAGTAATTTTAACTGCACGATCAAAATCAAGAATATCGAGATCGGTTCCTAAATCCCAGTGAGCTTTTGGTTTAAAATCAAACACTCTTGGCTTCCCCCATCTCCGCATTTCTTTACTTTCGGTCTCGTCCTTACCAATACAAGTATTTTCACTTGGTAAGTTTGGTAGTCCTGCCATCAAATCTTGGAGTTGTTGTTCAACTTTAAGCTCTTTGGCATCAAGTTCAGCAATTTGGTCTCCAATACCGGCAATCTCCTTCATAATTGGGGCAACATCTTTGCCTTCGTGTTTATAAATACCGATTTGCTTTGAGGTTGCGTTACGCTTGCTCTTTAAGTCTTCTACCTCTTGTAATAAGGCTCTTCTTTCTTTATCAAGAGCCAAAATTTTTGTGACTGGTTCGCGATAATCGTGTTGCCGACGATTGAGTCTTTCAATAACCATTTCTGGTTGTTCACGAATTAGTTTTATGTCTAGCATAGTTATTTTCCTCCAAAATAAAAACACCTTATTTTTAGGGACGATTTTCTCGTGGTGCCACCCCTCTTTATAGTTGTTTCACGTGAAACAATTATCTTCGTTAGCGATAACGGGCTGACCCGGACTTTTGTCTCTCACAAGTGGATTTCGTTAGTTCTGCTCTTGGTTTTCACCAACCACCAAGTCTCTATAAACATAGCTAAGTACTTATCTTGTTCTTCGATTTATGTAGTTATTATAACACAAGGAATAGTCGTTGCAACAAAAAGCGGGTTTATTCGACCCGCTTTCTAATGTTATTTAGTCTCTGTTTCTGGAAGTGGAGTTTCAGAAGGCGCTTCTTCGCTTTCTTCTTCCATATGTTCTGTGACAGCAGTAGAGGCCACTCCTTGGCCTTCATCCAAACGAATGATTCTAACGCCTTGAGTATTTCTACCAGCAATCTTAACTTGCGACAATGGTAAACGAATAATTGTGCCCTTGGTTGTAGTAACCAATAGGTCTTCATCTCCATTAACCGCTCTCATTGCAACTAAGCCACCATTCTTTTCGGTAACGTTAATTGTAATGACGCCTTTGCCACCGCGCTTAGTTAGACGGTAATCTTCACGATTTGACATCTTACCATAACCCTTTTCGGTAATAGCTAAGATGTTTTGTCCTTCTTTAGAGGTTGCGGCTCCAACCACAATCCCACCATCAACGTTAATCCCATTAACACCGGCGGCGTTTCGGCCCATGACTCTAACATCATTCTCGTTAAATCTCACAACTTTGCCTCTTGAAGAAGCTAGATAGATTTCTTCAGAACCATTTGTATGTTTAACATCGAACAATTGATCGCCTTCTCGTAAAGTAATAGCAATCTTACCATTTTGCCGAATATTAGCAAACTGGGCTAAGCTAACCCGCTTGACAACACCTTGTTGTGTAACAAAGATTAAACCTTCTTCTGCCTTATAAGATTGAGCATCAATCATCGACATCACCTTTTCGCCTTTATCAAGATGGCCTAGTAGGTTAACGATTGGTAAACCCTTGCCTTGTCTTGAGTAAGCCGGAATTTGGTGACCTCTTAACCGGTAGACTTTACCCAAGTTAGTAAAGAACAAGATATCGGTGTGGGTGGATGTTGTTAAGATATTATCAACCACATCATTTTCGTTGGTTGTGATACCCTTAATTCCTTTACCACCTCTATTTTGGAGATGATATGTATCGGTTGTAACCCGTTTGACATAGCCGTTGTGAGTGATTGTCACAATAATATCTTCAACTGGGATTAAATCTTCATCTTCAATGGTGGTGGAATCGGTTGAGAAGCCGGTTCTACGTGGATCGGAATATTTGGCTTTAACATCTTTTAAATCATTCTTAATGTTTTCCATTAAGTAGGCGTGATCGCTTAAAATCTTATTTAATTCTTCAATTTGCTTTTGAGTTTCACTAATTTCTAGTGCCAACTTTTCTTGTTGAATGCCGGTTAGACGTTGAAGTTGCATTTCCATAACAGCTTTGGCTTGTCTCTCGGTAAGTTTAATTTCACTCATCAAACGAGATTGGGCTTCCTCGTTGGTCTTGGAACCACGAATGATTTTAATAACTTCATCAATGCTTCTTCCGGCAATAGATAATCCATTAATAATTTCAAGTCTGTCTTGGCATTTTTGATAATCAAATTTACTGCGTCTAGTCACAACATCAACTTGATGTGCAACAAACAAACGTAATATTTCTTTTAATGGTAAAACCCTTGGTTCTCCATCTACAAGTGCCAACATGTTGGCCGAGAATGTAGCGCGAAGTTGGGTGTTTTTCATTAATTGGTTAAGAATAACAACAGGTGTGACGTCTCGCCGTAAATCAACGACAACCCGAATTTCTTCATGGCTTGATTCATCACGAATATCGGTGATGCCATCAATAACTTTGTCCTTAACAAGTTGGGCCATGTTCTTAATTAAGACGGCCTTATTAACAGCATAAGGAATCTCAGTAATCAAAATCCGGCTCTTACCATTTTCTGATTCTTCAATTTCACATTTTGATTGAACAACAATTGGACCGCTGCCAGTTGTATAAACAGCACGCACTCCACTCTTGCCTAAAATTTCGCCACCTGTTGGAAAATCTGGGCCAGGAATACAATCGGCCATTAACTCTTCCACAGTTACGTCTGGGTTATCAATGTAACGTAAGGTTGCATCGACAACTTCGCCGAGGTTATGTGGTGGAATATTGGTGGTCATACCAACAGCAATACCATTGGCACCATTGATTAATAAGTTCGGGATTCTAGCAGGTAAGACAGAAGGCTCTTGTTCTTCACCATCATAGTTTGGAACAAAGTCCACTGTATCTTTATAAATGTCTCGCGACATTTCTGCTGCAATTTTAGATAGTCTAGCTTCGGTGTAACGCATAGCAGCCGCGCCATCGCCATCGATAGAACCAAAGTTCCCGTGACCATCAATCAAAGGATATCTGGTTGAGAATGGTTGTGCCAATCTTACCATTGCTTCGTAAATTGAAGAGTCACCGTGTGGGTGATATTTACCCATGACATCTCCAACAATCTTAGCTGATTTCTTGTGTGGTTGAGCTGAAGTAAAACCTTGCTCAGTCATCCCATAAAGGATTCTCCGGTGAACTGGTTTTAAGCCATCTCTTACATCTGGTAATGCCCGAGCCACAATGACCGACATTGCATAGTCGAGGAAGTCAGTTTTAATTTCTTTAACTAGGTCAACTGGTTCAATGCTTTTGTCACTAACATCGGAGTTGAAATTCTTTTTATCTAATTCATATTGTTTATCTTCCATTTTCTTTCAACCCCTTTCTATACATCTAAGTTTCTAACAAACTTGGCGTTTGCAAGAATGTATTCTTTTCTTGGCTCGACTTTATCACCCATTAGCATATCGAAGGCTTGATCTGCCTCAATAATGTCTTCAAGGTGAACTTGTTTTAAGACTCTAGTATTTGGATCCATAGTTGTTTCCCAAAGTTGAGAAGCATCCATTTCACCTAGACCTTTATACCGTTGAATTCCAACCTTGATGTTTGGATCTATTTCTTTTCTGATGGAATCCATCTCTTCTTCTTTATAAGCATACTTTAAGTATTTACCTTGAGTTACTTTATAAAGAGGTGGTTGAGCAATATAGACAAAGCCTTGCTCAATTAATGGTCTCATGTAGTTATAGAAGAACGTTAATAGTAAGGTTGCAATATGGGCACCGTCGACATCAGCATCGGTCATGATGATAATTTTATGATATCTGAGTTTTGTGACATCAAAGTCCTCACCAATGTTGGTACCAAAGGCTGTAATCATAGTTCCAATTTCTTGGTTATCTAAGACTTTAACTCTAGCCGCCTTTTGAACGTTAATAATTTTACCACGAAGTGGTAAGATGGCTTGGAATTCTCTGGATCTACCGTTCTTGGCGCTGCCTCCAGCGGAATCACCCTCAACGATGAAGATTTCAGATTTAGTGGCATCCTTACTTGAACAATCGGCAAGTTTACCTGGAAGTGAGGTAAATCCAAGGGCGGTCTTTCTAACCATTTCTCTCGACTTACGGGCTTCAAGTCTTGCCATTCTAGCAAGTAAGATTTTATCCATAATCATCTTGGCTTCATCTGGATTTTCTAATAAGAATCTTTCAAGGCCATCACTAACGACTTGGTTAACTGCTGGTCTCACATCAGAGTTACCAAGTTTAGCCTTGGTTTGGCCTTCAAATTGTGGGTCACTTCTCTTAACAGAAATAACCGCAGTCAAGCCTTCCCGAATATCATCATTAGAAATATTTTCATCGTTATCTTTTAGCATCTTTTTAGCTAAAGCATATTTATTAAAAATTTTATTTAAAGCTAACTTAAAACCCTCTTCGTGCGTTCCACCCTCTGGAGTGAGAATGTTGTTGCAGAAGGAATAGAGTATTGTTCCATAACCTTTGTTGTGTTGGAAAGAAACCTCGACCACAATATCGTTATCCTTAACATCTTTGCCTACGCCTTCAATATAGAAAATATCAGGGCAGACAACTTCGCTATCTGAATTTAAGAACTTAACATACTCTTTAAGACCACCATCGTAGTGGAAAGATTCTTTCATACCACTCCGCTTGTCTTCAAAGTTGATCGTGACGCTCTTATTCAAGAAAGCCAACTGCCGTAATCTATCTTTAATGGTGTTGTAATCAAAAACAATCGTTTCCGTGAAGATAGATGGATCTGGGTGGAATTTAATAATTGTTCCTGTTTGTTCGGTTTCGCCTAAAACCTTAAGGTGCTCTAAAATTTGACCACCATTACCAAACTTGGCATAGCAGCGTTTGCCGGCGTGACATGTCCAAACCTCAAAAGAGGTACTTAGAGCATTAACAACAGAAGCTCCAACACCATGCAGACCGCCAGAAACCTTATAGCCACTACTATGGCCAAACTTACCGCCAGCATGAAGTACGGTAAAGACGGTTTCAACAGTAGAAATACCGGTCTTTGGGTGAATTCCGGTTGGAATACCACGACCATTGTCCTCTACTTGAACTGAGTTATCATCAAAAATGATGACGTTGATGGTATCGCAACCACCAGCATAAACTTCATCAATACCATTATCGACAATTTCCCACACCAAGTGGTGCAGACCTTTGGAGGCTGTGTCTCCAATGTACATACCAGGTCTCACTCTAACTGGAGTTAAGCCCTCCAAAACCTCAATGTCTTGTTCGGTATAGGCCTCACTTTGCTTTATCTTTTCTTTTTCATCCATCTAAATCAACTCCTTTGCGATGGTTCCGTTTGTAACTTTCAATATTTCGCCCTTTTTCTTGATTTCACGCTCAATTTGTGGGGCAAGCGATGAAACAGTAATAAACAACTGATTTTTGCCTTGAAGGTGATTTATTAACGTGGTTTGATGATCTAAATCAAGCTCCGATAGTACATCATCTAGAATAGCAATTGGTTTTTCACCAAATTCAGCCTCTAAACACCTAATTAACTCAAGTTTTAGAGCAATAACACATAACCTTTGTTGGCCTTGAGAGGCATAAAGACCAACGTCGTTGTTGGATAATAATCCTCTAAAGTCGTCTCGATGTATACCAGTTAAGGTTGTTTGCTTCTTTAAATCTTCTTCAAGCCCTTGTTTCAGTGTCTCATATATTGCTTCTGGGCTGTTTTCTGTTTGCTTGATAAACGATATGTATTCCAATTGATAATCAACTTTGTTGCCACTTACTTCCAGAAACATTTGACTTAAATGTTCGTTCAGTTTCGCAATAAATCCATATCGTCTCGTAATAATCTCAGAATTAATTCCGCAAATCTTATGAGTAATTACATCCAATAAAGTTAAATTTGGATTTAGTTGATGTAGAAGTTCGTTTCTTTCCTTCAACAACTTGTAATAATCTCGCAACGCTAATTCGTGAGCCGGAGACAGTTTAGAAATCTCTTCATCCAAAAGCGCCCTTCTATCCCGCGGAGAGTCTTTGAATAAAAAGACGTCTCTGGGGGTAAACTCGACAACTTTTGTTTCACTTCTAAACTCTGTTTTGCTTTTTACTGGTTTGTCATTGATAAAAAGTTCTAAGCTGTCTGGGTGAATCACCACTTTGATCTTTTTGGTGGTCACTCGTTTTTTTAGTGAAGCTTCAATAACGGCAAACTCTTGATTTTGACTAATCAAGGAGATCCTTTCGTCTTGCCGAAAGGATTTTAAATTAGAAATAAAGGAAATGGCTTCCACCAGGTTGGTTTTGCCTTGTCCATTACTCCCTGAAAGCACGATGGTTGGCTTCTCAAAATCTAAATCTAGTTTTTGATAATTACGAAAATTTGTTAGGTGAAGACTTTTAATTTCCATCTTTACTAATTTCGTAAACTTGACCCTTTACTTCAACCTTATCTTTTGGATAGAGTTTCCGACCCCGTCTTTGTTCGTCAACCTCATTGACTAAAACTTTGTTGTTTTGTAAGAAAGACTTTTCCTCGGATCCACTATCGATAAGACCGGTAAACTTTAAGAATTGACCAAGTTTGATATATTCGGTTTTGATTGTAATTTTTTCCAAATTTCTCACCCCATCGTAGAATATATATAATATATTCTAGCATATTTCCAAATATAATAAAAGACTTTTAGGTGTTTTTCTTCACTCTTTTTAATCTATTTTTTATATTTTGCCTTTTATATCGCGATAGGCAAACAAAAGAAAGGGCAAGAGGTTCCCCTTTGCCCTTGGTCATTCTTTTTATATCGGCGATTATTGATATGTAATTGCTGGTAGGATTAATTGTACAATTGATGGGTCTGCTTTGTTGATGATAACAAACGGCTTCGATGTTTCGTTAAACTTCAAAGTAACCTCGGTGCAACCTAAAGCCTTAATTGCTTCGAGCCCATATTTAGATGAGAAGGAGATATCGAGACGATCTCCGGAATATTTAAAGGCCGAAATCTTTTCAATCACGGACCCGATTTCTTTGTTTCTTGAGCTGATTTTAACTTCTTCAGCATCCAATGATAGTTGAACGATTCCGTTGTTTTCAATCGAGATCAAGGATGCCCTATCAATTGCGGCTGCAAAGTTTTGAGCCAAAACACTTAACTCCATTGAGAAATAATCAGGAATTATCTTGTCAGTGTTTGGATATGGGTTGGAGATAACCCTGGATACAATAATTGTGTGAACCATAGTAAAGCAAACACGTTTATCATTCAAACTTATTTCAACATTTCTTTCGTTATCTAAAACACGCCCAATTTCTACTAAAGTTTTAGCCGGAATTGTTACGTTAAATTCTTGGCCTGTTTGAATATTTATGGTCTTTCTGGCTAATCTAAATGAGTCGGTAGCAACACAAACTAAATTGCTGCCATTTGATTTAAAGTTAACGCCCGTTAGAATTGGTCTATTTTCGTTGGCAGATGCAGCGAAGCCAACTTGATCAACAATTTGTCTTACTACTCCGGCGTCTACCGTGAACTTTACACCAGATACGTCATAATCGAGTGGTGGATAATCTTCGCTACTCATGCAATTAAGTTTAAATTCACTGGCGCCATCTCGAATGAGAACCACGGTATCCACAACTTCAAATTCAACTTTGTCGCCCTCGAGTTTTCTTACAATATCTAAAACATATTTAGAAGAGATGATAGCGACGCCTATATCTTGAAGGTTTATTAGGTTTTCATCATTTTCCTTAAGTGGAATTTTAGTTAGAATCGACAAGTCTGAATTACTTCCTGTTAGGAAGAGTCCATTATTATTTAATTCAAATTTAATACCAGTTAAGATTGGATTTGGATTCTTAGGTGAGATAGCTCTCACAACAACGTTTAGTGAATTTAGTAGTCGATCTTTGGAAATGGTAAATTTCATAATAATTCCTTCTTTCTTTTTCTCTTCTAAATAAAGAAAATAATGATACTAATAATAAGAGCTGTAGATTTGTGGAAAAGTTCTTTCTAAACCATTATAACATAACGGTCTTATAAAATAAACTATGTTTATTTATAAATTAGGCATTAATTACTTGTTTTAGGTCGTTAATTACAACCACATAATCTTCACTTGTTTTCAACAATTTTTCAACCTTATTCACAGCGTTAATAACTGTGGTGTGATCTCGGCCACCAAAAGCCTCACCAATTTCATTTAAAGTTGGGTCCAACATACTCTTACAAAGATACATTGCGATGTGTCTTGGTGTGACCAAACTACTTTGTCTGATTTTGGAAGTTAATTGAGTTACAGAGATGTTATAATACTCCGCCACAGCATTTTTAATTCTATCCATCGTGATTGGGTTGGATTGTTTAACTCTCTCAAAGGTTTTGAAGGTTTCTAGGGCGGTGTTCATATCAATTTCTTCCTTTTTATTGAAAGTAATCGCATAGAAAAGAAGTTTATTTAGTGCACCCTCTAATTGCCTGACGTTGCCAGAATAATTTTCGGAAATATACCGCAAAACATCCTCGTTGATTTTACCATCGTTTAAATGTTGATTTTCAACCTTTTTCTTTAGGATTTCATAGGCCGTTTCCTTTTCTAAAGCTTGGATTTCAACCGAAAGTCCCGAGGCAAAACGCCCAACCAAACGATCCTCAACATCTTTTAGTTCTTGAGGTGGTCGATCTGCGGTTAAAACGATTTGTTTATTATTATTTGATAGTAGATTGAAGATATGGAAGAAGGTTTCTCTTGTTTTTTCCTTGGATGCTAAGAACTGGACATCATCCAATAGTAAAACATCAATATTTTTAAACTCTTCTTTTAACGATTCAGAAGATCTTTCCTTAACCATTTTAACATAGTGTTCAAAGAAGTCATCGGTTGTAAGATATAAAACCCTAAAAGAAGGGTTCTTATCCTTAATATAGTTACCAATTGCATGTAAAAGGTGGGTTTTTCCTAGTCCAGACTTACCAAAGATAAATAAAGGACTATAAAAATTACCCGGATCTGTGGCTGCACTTACAGCAGCAACACACGCCTCGCGGTTAGAAGGTCCGGTTACAAAAGATTCAAAAGTAAACTTAGGGTTTAAGTGTGAATCAAAAGGCTTTTCCATTCTAACAGCGGCATTACTGACCAAAACATCGACCTTAGTTTTAGCATCAGCCTCATCTTGGTCAATAATTTGGACTTTAAAATTTGTTTGTGTCACGTCATCGACGTGAGCTTGGATGCTTTCGAAATACTTAGATTTCAACATAATTGCTGCGAAGCGCGATGGCGAAACCACCGTTACCAAACCATTGTCGATTGATTTGATATAAGATCCCTCGAAGTACGTTGAATAAACTAATCTATCATCAACTTCTCTCTCAAGCCGATTCAAGACCGTATTCCAAATGTCACCCATTTTAGAGGCATCTAGAACCATAATTACTTCTCTCCCAACTTCAATTGACCATATTATAGAATAAATCTTCTATAATAGGAAGCATAAATTTTAACATTTTTAGTTTTCCACACGATATTCACACATAAAAATATTTTGAAATATCGGCAGAAATCGGACGATAGATAACTTATCCACAACTTTAAAATGTGGATTCCTTGTGGACATGTGTATAGAGGACACAATCTTATGAACAAATCAACCACAAATCACACGTTTTCCACATAGTTATCCACAGAGTTTTTATTGGTTTTTTGGGGGTTTTCTGAGTTATCAACAATGTCCACAAAATTGTTAAAACTGCCCATAATTGCCGTAAAACATATTATATAATAATATATTTTATTGACACTTTTATGGTTTAGTTTTATACTTATAACGCGTATCAATCATTATATCGTGGAGGTGTTAATATGAAGAGAACGTATCAACCAAGTAAGCGTAAGCATGCAGCCACTGCTGGGTTTAGAGCAAGAATGCAAACGCCAAACGGCCGTAAAGTTTTAGCTAGAAGACGGAAAAAAGGCAGACACGAATTAACTGCTTAATTCTAGAAAATAGCCACTAGGGTTTCTAGTGGCTTTTCTCAATTTATGAAAAAGATTAATAGACTGGCCAAAAACGAAGATTTCAGAAATGTGATCAATCGACATCAAGCTTTCTCAAATTCGAGTTTTGTGCTTAGTTATTTAAAAAATGATTTAGGATATGGACGGGTCGGCGTTACTATTAGTGGCAAATATGGCGATGCCGTTGAAAGGAATAAAGCAAAAAGACAAACGAGAATGCTCGTTGCGAAGTTGTTTAATTTAACCCAACCATATGACTGGGTCGTGCTTATCAAAAAAGGATTTAAAAACAAAACTTATAGTGAAAATGAGGTTGAACTAACCTACTTACACAAAAAGTTTGTAGAAAAGGGGATGTAAAGCAATGAAATTACTCAAAGCCCTGGCTGCGTGTCTTCTAACATTTGTCTTAGCCTTTGGCATTACTGGCTGTAACTCATCTTTTTGTAATGAAGAAGAAGTTACTGCGATGAAGGCCGAAATTATGACAACATTAGAAGCTGGCACAGGAACAGGCGACTATGCTACTCCAGATGATTGGAGTACCTACACGGCGGAAGAAAAAACTTCCAAGGTTGATTCTATTTATAACGATAGTCACCCGAAAGCCTGTTTGACATATGAAGATGACACAGACGAAACAACCGGAGTTAAGATTAGTGCCAAGAGTTGGAGATATGCCTTTACTCAAGGTTTCTTCGATGGGCTCTTAACTTATCCATTTGGATTTTTAATGGATAAATTTGCTCGTTGGTTTGGTCTCAATGGTTATGGTCAATTGTTTTCTATCATTATCGTAACCTTCCTCGTTCGTTTGGTGGTCACACTTGCAACTTGGAAACCAACCATGGCGCAACAAAGGATGCAATTACTCCAACCAGAAATTGGACAAATTAATGCTAAGTACGGGAACACCAAAGATCCTGTTCAAAAGCAAAAACAAGCCCAAGAAATGATGGATTTGTATAAGAGATATAAGATTAATCCTATTACTACTATGATTGTTCCGTTTATTACCCTACCTATCTTCATTGGTGTGTATGGTGCTGTTAGAGCAACCTTAGTTTTAAGAGAAGGAACGGTTTTAGGAATTACATTAGCACAAACCCTAAGTTCTGGTATCTTAACTTTTAAACCAACCGCTATTGCTTTATTTATTATTATGATGGCGCTTCAAATTTTATCCATGAAGTTACCTAAACTTTTAAATAGAGAACAATATAAGAAGATGGACGCCAAAGCTCGTGACGCTAACAAACAAGCCGATACCTTTACCTATGTTATGTTAATCATGGTGGTTATCGTTGGTTGGATGCTCCCTGTTAGTATGTCTGTCTACTGGATTGCATCTTCCTTATTCACTTGCTTACAAACTTGGATTACTAAACTAATCACAGATAAGCAAAAGAAGAAAGAAAAAGAAGCAAAATGGGGAGGTGTTCAATAATGGCAATTTATACAGCCAAAACCGTTGAAGACGCCCTTGCTAAGGCCAGCGAAGAACTAGGCATAAGCGTTGAAAACTTAAACTATGCTGTTCTTAAAGAAGAGAAAAAACTCTTTTCTAAAAAAGTAGAAGTTGAAGTTTATACAATGCCTGATGTGATTTCTTATTGTGAAAACTATATAAAAATTATAGTGGCAGACTTAGGCTTCGATTGTGAGGTTACTTCCACAATTGAAGAAGGCATCATTAAGATGACAATTAATACATCCCATAATTCCATCTTAATTGGTAAGAATGGTCAAACCTTACAAGCCCTAAATAGTTTAGTGCGTCAAGCCAGTGGCCATAAGTTTAAGAAACACTACCGGATTTTATTAGATATTAATTCTTATAAAGATGAGAAATATGAAAAACTCATTCGGATGTCAACTAGAATTGCTCATGAAGTTCAATCAAGTAAAGTTAATGCAACCCTTGATCCAATGACTTCTGATGAGCGGAGAGTGGTTCATAATGCTCTCTCGAATATAGAACATATTAGAACTGAAAGTAGTGGCCAAGGCTATAAACGCCAAATTACAATTTATTATGTTGAGTAAAACTGCGTGAATAACGCAGTTTTTATGTTATAATTAAATAGAATTAGGAGGGCAAGATATGCAACAAATCACTGATACTATCGTAGCTTTGGCAACTGCGCCTTTGCAAAGTGCCCTCGCAATTATTCGTGTAAGTGGCAAAGATTCCTTTGATATTATTAGCAAAGTTAGTACCAAAAAGATTGAGTTAAAAGGAAATAATGGCATTATTCATACTAAACTCCACGAAGGAAAACAAACCATCGATGAGGTTTTACTTTTTGTCTTTAAGGGCCCTCACACTTTTACCGGAGAAGATTTAGTGGAAATCTCTTGTCATGGTGGACTGGTTGTTATTAACCAAATTATTGCTCTACTCATTAAACAAGGAGCAAGAATGGCTGAACGGGGTGAATTCTCTGAACGGGCCTTCTATCACAACAAAATTGACTTATTACAAGCCGAATCCATTAACGATTTAATTGTGGCCCGTAATAAAGACGCAGCAAACGTAGCTTTAAATGGTATATCTGGCGAATTATCTAAACAAATCCAACAACTAAAAGAAGCCACAGTTACTTTGTTATCTCAAATCGAAGTTAATATTGATTATCCAGAATATGAAGATATCGAGGAATTAACGGCCAAAACAATTAAACCAGAAGTTGCTAAACTTATAAAGCAAACAAGTATCATTTTACAAGGCGCGAATATTGGTCGTACCATAAAAAATGGAATTAATGTAGCAATTATTGGCAAACCTAATGTGGGTAAATCCTCGGTTCTTAACGCCTTAATTAATGAAGATAAAGCTATTGTTAGTGAGATTGAAGGAACAACTAGAGATGTTGTTGAAGGTAGTACCACCATCAAAGGAATAACCTTTAATTTCTTGGATACGGCCGGTATTAGAAAAGATGCTGATTATTTGGAAAACATTGGTATTCATAAAACTTTAGAAACTATCTCTAAAGCAGATTTAGTGGTGCTTATTAGTGCTAACAAAGGACAATTAGATGAAGAAGAACAAGATATGTTGAAGAAATGTGCCGGCAAGAAGGTCATTGTGGTTTTTAATAAAGCAGATTTAACCAAATTAAAGAACGGCAAGCAATTGGCGGTGTCAGTTAAAGAACATGACATTCAACCTCTTTTAGATGCAATGACAGCATATGTTGGTTTTGATATTAAAAATTATCAGAATAAGCCACTACTCTCCAATGCTCGGCAAAAAGGGCTCATTGAAAAAGCCTATCAAAACTATGTTGATGCTGAAAAACTTTGTGAAGATCAACAGCCGGCCGACATAATTGAAATAGATATTAAAGAGGCCCTTAACTCTTTACAAGAGTTACTGGGCGATTTATATGGTGATAATTTAAGCGATGAAATCTTCAAAAGATTTTGTCTAGGTAAATAACATGATACTATTTGATTCACACGCTCATTTAGACGATGAAGCACTCTATTCTCAAATAGAGGATGTTTTAAGTCGGGCCAAAGAGGCTGGAGTTCAATATATCGTTACTATTGGTCAAGATATTGCAACATCTAAAAAGGCCATCGAAATAGCACATCGTTATCCCAATGTTTATGCAACCATCGGGATTCATCCAAACGAAGTCAAGAAAGCTCAGCCAAGCGATTTAATAGAACTCACCAAACTCATCCAAGACGAGAAGGTTGTGGCGGTTGGAGAGATTGGTTTGGATTATCACTGGGATGACTCCAATAAAGAAGCCCAAAAAGCTTATTTTATTACTCAAATAGAAATGGCTTATAAATATAATAAGGTTATTAATATCCACGCACGTGATGCCGCTCAAGATACTTTTGAGATTCTAAAGAGTCATAAAGATAAACTAAAGGGTTGTATTTTACATAGTTATTCCTTTTCTAAAGAAATGGCAAAAGAATTCATTAAACTGGGTTTTTATATATCTTTGGGTGGTCCAGTTACATTTAAAAATGCTAAAGAGCCCAAAATAGTAGCAACCACGATTCCTTTAGATAAACTTTTAATAGAAACCGATAGTCCGTGTTTAGCGCCCGAACCAAAAAGAGGAACGTTGAATGAACCGGCAAATGTTAGATATGTTTGTGAATGCATTGCAAATCTAAGAGGCATTTCAAGCGAAGATGTGGCCGAGGCAACCACAAAAAACGCCTTAAAAGTATATGGAATCAAAGGTTAAACAAGTAATTATTGTTGAGGGTAAGCACGACATTGATCGACTTTCCTCCTTGATAGAGGCAGATTTTATTAAAACAGACGGAACATCCTTGCCACCAGCAACTAAAGAAATGATTAAGGAGTTAGTAAAGCAAGGCAAAGAGTTTATTATTTTTACTGACCCGGATTCTCCTGGAGAAAGAATTAGAAAAGAACTTCAAGAAATAATCCCAACCGCCAAACACGCTTTTGTTAATGTGGATTTAGCTAGATATAAACATAAAGTTGGCGTTGAACACGCTGGAGAAGAAGAAATTAAGAAAGCACTAAATCATCTTGTGAGTTTCGAGTCATCAAAAAACACAATAAGCAGCCAAGAATTGTTTGATTTAGGTCTAGTTGGTTCACCAAACTCTGCTGAAAAGCGTGATATAATTGAAAAAGAATTAAGAATTGGTCACGGGAGTGGTAAAACTTTTTTAAAACGACTTAATTTGATTGGAGTTAACCAGGAAATGTTAATTAAAACTATGAAGGAGCAAAAGATATGGGACAAATAGCATCTTTAAAAATGACAGATGCACTTTTGCGTCTCCATTCACTAAATGCCAAACAATCTTATGGTCAAAACTTTATTATTAACTCACAAGTCGTAGAAGATATTGTTAGATTGTCTAACGTGGATAAAAACACCATTGTAATAGAGATTGGTGCAGGACTAGGTGCATTAACAGAAGAATTGGTTTCTAGTGCCAAACACGTCATTGCTTATGAAATAGATGGCGACTTAATACCACTACTTAAAGAGAATATAAATGGATCTAATCTTGAAATCATTAATGCCGATTTTATGCGGGTTAATCTGGATGCCTTATTAGCTAAATTTTCTCGGGATAAAATTATTGTTATGTCTAACCTACCATACTACATTACTAGCGACATTTTAATCAAACTTTTCAAAGTAAAAAGGCCAATAGACTCCGTTGTTGTTATGCTCCAAAAAGAGGTTGGTATAAAACTTGCTAAGCCACTTGAGGACAAAGAGAAAAATGAGCTTTCAATGTTGGCTCAATTTTGTAGTGATATTAAGGTCTTAAAATATGTCTCTAAAAACGACTTTTTACCTAGACCAAAAGTGGATTCAGTTGTTCTACAGTTTACCACAAAGGCAACAAAGATTTCTACCGAAGAGTTCGCTACTTTTTTAAAAATTATTTATAAGAACAGAAGAAAGACTATCTTGAATAATTTGGTTGAATACTACGCCGATAAAGACCGGATATTAAGAGTTCTCAATTCTTGCCAAATTAATTCAACAGAAAGAGCCGAAAAATTAAATCAAAACCAGATTACAAAATTACTTGTTTCTATCAAAAAGGAGATGGCCTAAATGTATAAATGTTTTGCAAAAATTAACTATACTTTAAATGTCTTACCAAAGACACACGGAGAATTACATAAACTCTGCTCTATTGCTCCTAAAATAAACCTATTTGATGAGGTGAGCGTCAAGCGCAATTCAACCGGCAAAATCACTATCTCTTGCACTGATAAAAGAGTTCCCACTAACTCCCAAAACCTGGTTTATAAGGTTTTGGATGCTTTCAACAAATATAGGGGAATTAAACAAGGATATAGCGTTGTTATTAAAAAGAACATTCCCATTTCTAGTGGCCTTGGTGGTGGCAGTTCAGATGCGGCCGGAGCTTTATTAGAAGCAATGAAGTTAGGCGATGTACATTATGGTTATTATCAACTATTGGAGGTTGTTCGTGGTCTTGGTTCTGATATTCCCCAATTTTTAGTTTCAGATACAACTATGATTGAGGGCGAGGGTGAAGAAATCACCCCAATTGAAGATAAAATGGATGTCTTTATTGTTTTGGTTAAACCTGCAGAGGGCGTTAGTGCCAAAGAAGCTTATGAGGCGTTTGATAAATACGGGATATCAAGTGAAAAAGACGACTCTATCATTACAGACTTAAAAAATGATAACTTTGAGGATGCAATTACAAAAATGAATAATGATTTGGAGGCCCCAGTTCTTCAAATCAAACCGAAACTTAAGGGGATTAAAGAAAAAATGAAGGCTTTAGGGCTTCCGTTTGTTATGATGTCTGGAAGTGGTTCTTGTTTCTTTGGGCTGACTAAAGATAAAAAGTTGGCTGAAAAGGTTGCAAATCACTTTGAGAAGAAGGGTTATTATACGAAAGTTGTGGAAAAAGCCACGAAGTTATAGATATTTTATCTATAAATGGGTATGATTAATATGTAGTTAGTCAATTAATGGGGAGGGAGACAACTATGTTAGAAAAAACAGTTATTTTTGCTTTAACGGCCAACAAACAAATGGTCGCAGACATTACTAATCAGTTGGGTTTACAACCTGGAGCAGTCGAAGTTAAGCACTTTGCAGATGGCGAAATCTTTGTTGACACTTTACAATCAGTAAGAGGTAAAAATGTTTATATCGTTCAATCAACATGTTCACCTGTTACGGATCGTTTAATGGAAATCTTGGTCTTTGCTGATGCCTTAAAAAGAGCTTCTGCTCAAGAAGTAAATTGTGTTATTCCATATTATGGTTATGCTCGTCAAGATCGTAAAAATAAAGCTAGAGAACCAATCACCGCAAAATTAGTGGCGGATATGCTTCAAGTGGCTGGTATTCACCGTTTAATTACTGTGGATTTACACGCCCCTCAAATTCAAGGATATTTTGATTGCCCAGTTGATGATATGACTGCAATTCCGCTCTTTGGACGTTATTTCAAGAAAACATTGGATCCTAAAGAGGATATTGTGGTGGTTTCTCCAGACCATGGCGGAGCGACAAGAGCCAGAAAACTCGGAACCATCTTAAATGCACCTATCGCTATCATCGATAAACGGAGACCAAAGCCAAACGAAGCTGAAATAATGGGTATTATTGGTGAAGTTAAGGGTAAAGTTGCTGTTATGATTGATGACATGATTGATACTGGTGGAACTATTACTAAAGGCGCTGAGGCTTTAATTAAAGCCGGAGCAACCAAGGTTTATGGTGCTTGCACTCATGCAGTTTTTTCTGGAGAGGCAATTGAAAAAATCCAAAACTCAGTATTTGAACAAGTTGTCACTACAAATACCATCCCATTAACCCCAGAAAAGGCCAAGATTGCAACTAAAGTTAAGGTATTATCAATGGCACCAATGATTGCTAAAGCAATTGAACACATTGAACTCGGCTTACCATTAAGTGTTGTTTACGATTTATATAAAATGGACTAATTAAAAGGGCTTCGGCCCTTTTTATTTGACTTATTTGCTATTTTTACGTAAATCATTTATACTAACAAATGCCATATCAATATTTGGTTTCGAACCAGGTCAGGACCGGAAGGTAGCAGCCTTAAGAGGTTCAAGTATGTGATATGGCACTTTTATTAGGTGGTGATTCTCTTGGATACTAAATTTATGAAAGCCGCTTTAAAACAAGCCCAAATAGGTCTACTTCAAGGTGAAGTACCAGTTGGATGTGTTATTGTTAAAGATGGCAAGATTATTGCTCGAGCTCATAACACCAAAGAGAGCAAAAAAGCAGCCTTAAATCACGCCGAAATTAACGCCATAGTAAAAGCTAGCAAAAAATTCAAAGATTGGCGCTTAAATGACTGTGAAATGTATGTTACTTTAGAGCCCTGCTTAATGTGTGTTGGCGCCATAATTAATTATCGAGTTGGAACCATCTATTATGGTGCCAAAGATCCTAATGGTGGCGCTGTAGTCTCAAATTTAGATATTACTACTGTGAAAAACTTGAACCATCACCCAACATTTCAAGGTGGAATTATGGAACGAGAATGTAGTGAAATCTTAACAAAATTTTTTCAAGATAAAAGGAAGAGATAGCACTGGTTTTTCTTCCTTTTTTGATAAAAATAAGTGAATAGAATTCACTTATATAGTATAATAGTATGAGAGGTGAATATCATGGCATATAAAGCACTATATCGGATTTATAGACCGCAAACTTTTGATGAAGTTGTTGGTCAAAAATACATTGTAAAAACATTGCAAAACGCAATTAAGAATGACAAAATTGCCCATGCATATCTTTTTACAGGACCAAGAGGAACTGGCAAAACAACTATTGCTAGACTTTTGGCTAAAGCCTTAAACTGCACTTCTACCGATAGAGAAGTGCCGTGCAATGAATGTGCTAATTGTCTTGATATTATGAATGGTACTCATCCAGATGTTATTGAGATTGATGCTGCCAGTAATAATGGTGTTGATGATGCTAGATTATTAGTTGAAAATGTTAAATACGCCCCTATTGAAGGCAAGTATAAAGTCTATATTATTGATGAAGTCCATATGATGTCTGAAAAGGCTTTTGCAGCTTTGCTTAAAACTATTGAAGAGCCACCAGCACACGTGGTGTTTATTTTTGCCACAACGGATGTTCAAAAGGTTATTGGGACCATTATTTCAAGATGCCAAAGATTTGATTTTGGCAAGGTTTCAAATGCTGATATTCATAAAAAGATTTGTGAGATTCTCGATAAAGAGAAAGCAACTTATGACGAAGAGAGCGTTGACTTAATCACTGAACTTGCCGAAGGCGGAGTTCGTGATGCCATTAGTATTCTAGATCAAGCTCTGGCTTATGGAGATGGAGTTTTAACTGCCCAAAACATCCGCGAAATTTATGGGGTTGTTTCTAACCAAGAAGCCATTGAGTTTATTCATGACATAACTAAAAAAGATGTGCAAACCTGTCTTAAGAAAACTGACGATTTTGATAAGAGAGGTTTGGATTTAGCTCGTTTCACAAACACTTTAATTAATATAATTAAGGAAGCTGTTGTCTATAAAAACACGACCGGGTTTAAAGGCAAACTAAGCCGTGAACAATTGACCAATCTTTGTTATGCCTTATCCAATAAGCAAGCCTTTAAATACATCGATATCTTAATGGCTACTGTTGCTAATTATCACTACGTTGCCTCGCCTCGTTCCTATTTTGAACTGGCCATTTTAAAGATGTGCGATGTGGAGTCACAAACAGACAAAAGTATCGAAAATCCGATAGAAATTAAAGAAACAACCGTAGTTGCTGCTCCACAAGTTGAGGCAGTTAAAGTAGTTGAAGTTAAAGAAGAACAACCAATAGAAGTTGTACCATCAAAGATGGAAGATGTTGTTGTAGAAGAAGTAAAGGTTGAAACTCCAGTTCAAGAAGAAGTTAAACCTATTGAACAACCAAAACCAGTTGAGGATGTTAAGCCAGCACCTGTACAAGCGCAAGCACCAACTCCACAACCCGTGATTGAAGAAGCCAAAGGAGAGATTGAAGTTTCGATTAAACCTGATGAAGGCGTGATGAAGATTGCAATGACCGAAAAGATCGTAGCATACGAAGAAAAAGACCTTTTAAATGTCATGGTTCAGGCAACAAATTTTGATCGTGATTTTGCCAAGGGTCGTTGGAAGATTATTGGCCAATATATGTCTAATGCCAAATTTGCAAAAGCAGTTGGCCTTATCATTGATTCGGCGGTTCTAGCCGCCTCCTCTAATGGCTTGGTTTTAGGGTATCTTGATCCTCCACAATTAAAGTTAGCGATGAAGGCTGATAGTTATGCTGAAATCAAAAACTTCTTACGTGAACTCTTAGGAAAAGATGTGGCCATTTTTGCTTTATTAGATGAGGACTTTAGAAGAGCCAAACTAACTTATATTGACTTAAAGGCTAGAGGGCAATTACCAGTGGCACACCCAGTAAGCGATCCTCAAGTTAAGGAAGTTGAAGCCGGGACTATTCCAGTTGCAGAAGAAACAAAAGAAGAACCTAAAGAAACCAACACCACTGAAGATATCTCTCAATATGGGAAGACGTTATTTGGTGACTTGTTTAAGGATGGAGATAAACAATGAAGTATCCAGAAGTATTTGAAAGACTCGTGGAATCGTTAAAGCGACTTCCGGGAGTTGGCACAAAATCAGCAGAAAGAATGGCATATCAAATCATTGATATGGATTTAGAAACTATTCAAGAGTTTTCAGCTTCTTTATTAGATTGTAAAACCAAACTCCATCATTGCCCTATTTGTGGGCAAATAACCGAAAATGATGTTTGTGATGTTTGTAGTGACGATTCCAGAGACAGTTCCATTATTTGTGTTGTTCAAACACCTAAAGATGCCTTTGCTTTAGAAAGGGCTAAAGAATTTAAAGGTAAATATCACATTTTACATGGAGTTATTTCTGTGACAAATGGTACGGGACCAGATGATATAAACATTGCTTCCTTAATTAAAAGGGTTAAAGATGGTGGAGTAAAAGAAGTTATTATTGCAACAAATCCGAATGTTGAAGGTGAAACTACCGCCCAATATATCGCTAGACTGCTCGAGAAGTATCATGTAAATGTGACTAGACTCGCTTATGGATTACCGGTTGGTGGGAATCTTGATTACACCGATGAATATACATTAGTTAAAGCATTAGAAGGACGTCGTAAGATTTGAGGTGAGAATATGAAAGGGATTTTTATTACAATTGAAGGACCAGATGGTAGTGGTAAAACCACCGCAACTCAACATTTAGTTCAAGAATTGCAAGCTAGAGGCTACAAGGTTTTATTTACTAGGGAGCCCGGTGGCAATAAAATAGCTGAGCAAATTCGGGATGTTCTCCATAGTAGAAGTAATACTGAAATGGATAAAAGAACCGAAGCCCTTTTGTATGCAGCTCAAAGAAGACAACACCTGATTGAAACTATCATCCCAGCCTTAAAAGATGGTTATATTGTTATTAGTGATCGCTATATTGATAGTTCCTTGGCTTATCAAGGCTATGCTAGAGGCATTGGCATTGATGAAGTCTTACAAGTTAACCTTTTTGCTACGGAGGGATTATTACCAAACTACACTATCTATTTCGATGTAAGCGCAGAAGAAGGACTAGCTAGAATTCAAAAGAATCCGAACCGCGAAGTTAATCGGTTGGATGCTGAGAAATTAGAATTCCACCAAAAAGTCCATCAAGGTTATTTAGAATTACTTAAGAAATATCCAGAAAGAATCAAAAAGATTGATGCTTCTAAAGACGAAGCTCAAGTCTATCAAGAACTCAAACAAGTGGTTTTTGATATTTTAGGAATAAAATAACATGAAAAACAGAGAATTATTAGAGTCCACACAACCTATCGTTATGCGTACGCTAATGAATTCTTTTAGTGAGCATAAAACAAGTCACGCGTATTTAATTAGTGGCCAAAAAGGATCTCCAACCAAAGAAATGTCTTATTTTATTGCTGAATCTTTATTATGCGAGAACCCGAATCCTGGTGCTTGTGAAGAATGCTTAACGTGTCATCGGATTCAAGATGGTTCATATACAGATTTTAAGTTTTTTGATGGTTCTAAGGGCGAGATGTTAAAAAATGATGTCATTAACTTACAGTTTGATTTCTCACAATCAGCCATTGAGAAAAAAGGAATTAAGGTCTACATAGTGCACTTAATTGAATTTGCTAATGGCAGCGTCTTAAATTCATTATTGAAGTTTGTCGAGGAACCGGCCGAGAATGTGGTGGCTATTTTTACTACTGAGAATATCTCGCAAGTATTACCTACTTTAATCTCAAGATGTCAGGTGTTACACCTTCGTAACTTTGAGAAAAAAAAATTGCAAGCCAAACTGATGGCTGAGAATATCTCAAGCGAAGACGCTTCTATCTTAACTGAAACCTATTCCAATTTAGAAGATGCCTTAAATGCTTATCAAAACACCAATTACATTCAAATCAAAGATTTAGTTATTGATACTTTAAGAATGATGGTCGAAGATTACGATAAACTGAACTTTTTTGCCATTCACGATGTAATTCCAGCAGTGTGTGGCCGAGGGAAACAACAACTAAGTTGTCAATTATATCTCGATTTACTAGGAACTAGCCTAAAAGATGTGCTAAAATTAGGTTTAGGGCAAGAACTGATCTTTAAAGATCAGGAAGAATTAATTCGTCAAGTAATGTTATTAAATTTACCAATCGATAAATTTATTACAAATATCATGCTGAACGAAGGAAAACTTAAAAAGGTTGTCAATAGCTCTTTAGTTATTGATACAATCTTCATCTATTTTAAGAATAAAGGAGCTCAAGAATATGCCAAATAACAATCAAGATTACGAGAAGAATAAAGAAGAAGAAACCGGAAAGGTTTTTAGCGACGGATTTATTGTGAGTGTGGCATTTCTAGGGAATACCAAACCATATTACTTCCATACTTATGATGAGAATTTAAAAGAAGGCGACGTGGTTGTGGTTGAAACCGTGCATGGTGTTGAACTAGGTAGTGTTGTTAAGGCTTCAAAACCAGTCTCAGAATTTAAGCAAGGGATTTTCTTAAAAGAAATTATGCGGAAAGCAACCGATGATGATAAAAAAAGAAACGAAGACAATATTATCAAAGCTCAGGAAGCCTTAGCCGAAACCAAACAAGCAGTCCATGATTTGAAATTAGAAATGCGTTTACTAAAAGCAGAATACACTTTAGATGGAGCAAAACTGTCGATTGTTTATGCTGCAGATAATCGAGTTGATTTTAGAGAATTATTAAAGGTTTTAGCCTCTAAGTTCCATTGTAGGATTGATTTACGCCAAATTGGCTCGCGCGATCGTTCAAAGATTATCGGTGGACTTGGTATTTGTGGTTTACCACTTTGTTGTAATGTCTTTTTAGGCGAGTTTGAAGGCATTAGTATTAATATTGCTAAAAACCAATTTTTAGTTCTTAATATTCAAAAACTTTCTGGACAATGTGGAAAATTACTTTGCTGTCTCAAGTATGAAGATGATCAATATTCTGAACTAAAGCAAGGACTTCCAAAGATTGGGCAACGGGTTGTTTATGATGGTAGCCAATATAAGATTGGCAGCATCAATGTGTTATCGCGTGAAGCTCGTTTAGAGAGTAAAGAAGATATTAAAGTTATCAGTTTAGATGATTTGGTTAAGTTAGAACAAGTCCCTTTTCAAAGAGGGCCTAAGAAGGAAGAACAATAGTATGGATGGAACCTTGTATGTCGTTGCAACACCAATCGGGAATTTAGATGAGATGTCACCTCGTGCCATCGCAGTTTTAAAGTCCGTCAAGATGATTGCTTGCGAAGATACAAGAGAAACCCTAAAACTTTGCAATCGTTTTGATATCGATACACCATTAATGTCTTGCCACGAACACAATGAGTATTTTGTGGCTGATAAAATTGTTGAAATTCTCAAAAGAGGCGATGATGTCGCTTTGGTTAGTGATGCCGGTTATCCAGGAATATCAGATCCAGGTAATGTTGTGGTTAATCGTTGCATTGAACACCGAATTAAAGTGGCGGTAGTTTCTGGACCATGCGCTTTAATTAATGGTTTAGTTGGGTCAGGCATGGATGCTCAGCATTTCCTTTTCTATGGCTTCTTAGACCATAAACAAGGAGAGCGCAAAAAGGAACTAATTGAATTAACTAAGATTAAAAACACTATCATCTTCTATGAGGCGCCACACAGGATAAATGAATCATTAGAAGATATGTTAGAAATACTCGGTGACCGGCAAATTGTAATTGCTAGGGAGTTGACCAAGAAATTTGAAGAGTATCTTCGGGGTTCTATCTCTGAGATTATGACTAAGATTAAGGCTAAACCAATCAAAGGTGAAATGGTCATAATAGTTGAAGGTGCTAAACCAGAACCAGCCATCTCATATAGCGATGTTGAAGTTCTGGAGATGGTCAATAGCTACATTCAACAAGGAATGAGCACTAGTGATGCCATTAAAGAAGTTGCTTCAGTGACGAAAATCAAGAAAAACGAGATTTATCATAAGTTTCATCAAAACTAACTACACATAGATGTGTAAAAATGCTAAAATAATAAAGTAGGTTAAAATTTGAATAATATAACGCTAGACATATAGGAGGAAAATTATATGAAAGAATATGCCCCTAGTAACATTCGTAACGTCATTGTAGTTGGCCACCAAGGCAGTGGCAAAACAAGCGTGGTCGAATCATTCCTAAAAATGAGTGGTGCGATTGCTAAGAAGGGATCAGTGACTGAGAAGAATACAGTTTCTGACTTCACCAAAGAGGAAAAGAATGCAGGAGTATCTTTTTATAGTAGTTTGATTCCTGTTGAATTTGAAGATACCAAGTATAATTTTATCGATACACCGGGGTTCTATGATTTCAACCAAGAAGTCATTTGTGCGAGCCGGGTTGCGAGAACCGCAGTTATCGTTGTTGATGCTCAAAAGGGCGTTGAAATTGGAACCATGAAAGAATGGCGCCAAATTCGTTCAAAGAGTATTCCAGCCATCGTTTTTATCAATAAGATGGATAAAGAAAATATTAAATTTGACGAATTGATTGATTCAGTGCGTGACAAACTAGGTAAAAGAGCTGTTCCATTCTGCTGGCCAATCGGACATGGTGATAAGTTTGAGGGATTTGTCAATGTGGTCGAGAATAAAGCTAGAATCTTTGATGGCAAGGAATCACACGATGATGTGGTTTGGCCAGAAAGAAAAGAACAAGCTAAGAAACTTAGAGATATGATTGTTGAATCAGTCGCTAATGTTGATGATGACGTCATGATGAAAGTTCTTGAAGAACAAGAAGTCACAGACGAAGAAATTAAAAAAGGTCTCAAGAAAGGTATTGCCCAAGGAGCTTTAGTTCCAGTTATTGTGGGGAGTGCTTTAAAAGATGTTGGTGTTAGAACATTAATGCGGGAAATTAAACAATACTTCCCAAGCGAAGCTGATTTAAGAGAACCATTTGGTGAAGCACCAGAAGGCATGGAAATTATTGAAAGAAAAGTCGATGTTAAAGAACCATTCTCTGCCTATGTTTGGAAAACTATTGTTGATCCATTTATGGGTAAACTTTCTTTCATCGCAGTGCGTTCAGGAAGCATTAGTAAAGATCAAACAATTTTGAATGTTAATAAAGATGAGAAAGAGAGAATTAATAACATTGCCTTCATTCGGGGCAAAGAACAATTAGAAACAACTAAGATTACTGCTGGTGATTTAGGTATTATCATGAAGGTTGACTCTTTAGAAACTGGCGATACTATTGCTGATCCAGCTAACCCAATCAAATATGATGATGTTGAAAGATTAGCACCAACTATTTATTATGCTCTAGTTGTTAAGAATAAAAATGATGAAAGTAAGATTACAGAATCATTACGTCGTATTTGTGCTGAAGATCTTTCTATTACTGCAACTAGAAATGCTGAAACAAAACAATTACTTGTTGGTTGCCAAGGACAACCACAGATTGATAATGTCATCTTCAAATTGAAAAATCTATATAACATTGAGGCCACAATTGAAGATGCCAGAATCTCTTATCGTGAAACCATTAAAGGAACAGCTGATGTTGAAGGACGTTATGTCAAGCAATCTGGCGGTTCTGGTCAATATGGTATTGTTGTGATTAAGTTTGAACCATTGCATGATGGTAAGGACTTTGAATTCGTTGATGATATCTTTGGTGGGGCCGTTCCATCTAACTTTATTCCTGCAGTTCAAAAAGGACTTGAAGATTCAATGAAGTCTGGTGTTCTTGCTGGATTCCCAGTCATCGGAGTTAAAGCTAGTTTACATGATGGTAAATACCATCCAGTTGATTCCAGTGAATTGGCCTTCAAAATGGCCGCTTCCTTTGCCTTCAAAGATGGCTGTAAAGCAGCTAAACCAACCTTACTAGAACCAATTATGGAAATTAAGGTTGTTGCACCTAATGATTATATTGGTGATATCATGGGCGACTTAAGTAAACGGAGAGGAATCATCATGGGTATTGAGCCTGTTGGTGAAGAACAATACATTACTGCAGAATGCCCTCAAGTTGAATTACAAAAATATATTATTGATTTAAAGACTATGACCCAAGGTCAAGCCACCTTCACCATGAAGTTCTTACGTTATGATGAAGTGCCAAGCAACTTGATTCCAAAGATTATTCAAGAGAAACAAGCTTTAGATCAAGCAGTTGCTGCAGCTAAATAGTTACTTAACGCGCCCTAAAGGCGCGTTTTATTTTGCCAATGGAAAGTAAAGTGTATTGAGATAATTACTAAAAAAGATTATTATTAATCCATATTGAGAAGGAGATTTAAATATGAAAAAAGAAGAAGTTATTGAAAAATTAGCAGAGTTAATTGTTAAAAAAGGCGTTAATATTCAAAAAGGACAACCTTTAAATGTTAGTTCTAACTTAGAATCAGCACCACTAGCTATTGCCATTACAAAAGAAGCATATAAAGCTGGGGCCAGTTGGGTTCATGTTGATTTTGATGATGCCTATATTTCTAAGTATGGACTTATGTATCAAAGCGAAGAGCAACTTAAGAAAGTTCCAGAATGGATAATGGATAAGTATTTATATGGAATTAGAGAAGGTGTAGCAATGGTTAGTATTGCTTCTCCAAAACCCAACGCTATGGTTGGAGTTGATCCAAAAAAGATTCAGATGCAACAAATGGCAATGCAATCGCATCCTAAGTTTGCTGAGATTATGGATTATTCTATGTCCAATAAAGGTCAATGGTGCGTCTGCTCTTACCCTAACTTTGAATGGGCTAAGAAGGTTTTTCCTAATTTACCTGAAGAAGAAGTTTTTGATAAACTCTTTGATGCCATTCTTAAAACTTCAAGAGTTGATAATGACCCAATTAAGGCTTGGGAAAAGCATAACGCAAACATGGCTAAGCGTAGCAAGATTATGAATGAGTTTAACTTCAAATCATTACATTATAAAAATAGTTTAGGAACCGATTTCACAATTGAACTAATTCCAAACCATATTTGGAGTGGTGGCTCAGAAAATTCAGCCAAAGGTATTGAATTTAATCCAAACATTCCAACCGAAGAAGTTTTTACAGCTCCAAATAAATATGGCGTAAATGGTAAGGTTGTGGCCACTAAGCCACTCTTCACACAAGGCAAACTAGTTGAGGATTTCTGGTTTGAATTTAAAGATGGTAAGGTCGTTAATTATGGTGCCAAAAAAGAACAAGCCGTTCTTAAGAACATTGTCGAGAATGACCCAGGTAGTTGCTATCTAGGGGAAGTCGCTCTTGTTCCATTTGATTCACCAATTCAACAAAGTGGAATTCTATTCTATAATACTTTGTTTGATGAAAATGCTTCTTGTCATTTAGCTTTAGGTATGGCTTATCCAAGCTGTCTAAAGGGTGGCACTGAGATGAGTTTTGAACAACAAGAAAAAGCCGGTCTCAATCACGCTAAAACCCATGTTGATTTCATGGTTGGAAGTAAGGATCTAGAAATCATCGGAACTAAGTTTGATGGGACAACAGTTCAAGTCTTCAAGAACGGGAACTTTACATTCTAAAATAAAAAGCGGGAATTGGATTCCCGTTTTTTATGAAGAGGCCTTCACTCTAGCCCAAGCACTTTCAATGGCTTGTTTTGTCGCTAAGTCGAAACTATAGACTTCATCTGTTTCACTTGTTATAACAGAATAGATTCCAATCAGTCGAGGATCTTCTAGACTGGCAATAACATCATTATATACATCTTTTAATGGTGAGGTATAACCGACCATTTCAGTATTTAATAAACCTTGTTCATAAGACAACATGTGTCCGATAAATTTATAGGCTAGTTCTTTGTTTTGAGCATTTTTTGGCACAATCATACTATCCCAACAAATATCAGTGCCAACACTCGGGTTATAGAAATCAATATCTTCATTGGCATCCATAATTGTAAAGGCATCGCCCGAGAAGACCATGGCTGCATCATATAAGCCAGCTGGGACATCATCAATAACCTCATCAATTAAATAAGCTATTTGACTGCCCATCACTTTCTTTTGCTCTTTCAGCCAAGTCTCTGCTTCTCCGATTTTTTCTAAGTCGGTGGTATTAGAAGAATAACCAAGTTGATGAAGGGCAATCATGAAGGCATCACGTGATGATTCACGCACAGCGCCCTTATATTTAGGATTTCTTAAGATATTCCATTGTTGTTCTTCAATTTCTTCTTTAGAGATAACTTTAGTATTATAGACTAAAGTAATATTTTGGAAGAAATAAGGAGCGGCATATTTTAGATAATCAAAGCCGGTTTCTGATTTGGCTTTTGCTAATTGTGCTACAAGTGGATCAATTAAATCGTTGGTGGCATCGAAGTGTCTTTCATTACCTGCCTTATCAGTGATAATAATTTTGTCCCAATCTAGTTCTTCAAGTCGATCTTCAGAAACTAACTGTTGGACAGCGACTTCACTTGGGAAGATGACATCAAATGATTGAAGTCTCATCTTAGTGACGACAGTCTCATTGTCTGGGAAAGTTGAGACATTCACACAAACGTTGTATTTCTCTTCAAATGAAGTAATGGTGGCAGAATCCATATACTCACCCCAGTTATAAATATTAAGGGTTTCTTTGGATAAACAACCCATCATTCTTTCAATGGCACAGCTTTCAACTAGTGGTAATAAAGCAACACATAATCCGACCACTAAGAAGCGTGAAATATTAGTCTTCATCTTCATTGTCATTCACCTTCTTATGCTTAATTGTATTAGATAAAACAAGCACGATAATAATGCCAGTAATAATAATAGTAGATAAGGCATTAATGGTAGGTTCTAGTCTTCTTAATGTATAAAGATAAATAGAAATATTATTCACAGTTCCGGCGGTAAAGTAAGAGATAACAAAGTCATCAAATGAAAGAGTGAAACAAAGTGAAGCCGCTGAGATAATTACGGTTTTAATGTTAGGAATAATGATATGCCAAATAGTTCCTAAAGGCGTGGCACCTAAGTCTAAACTAGCTTCCACCATATTTTCATCCATTTCTCTAAGTTTAGGATAAACAGTGACAATAACATATGGGATGGTAAAAGTAATATGAGCTAAAATCATAGTTAAATAACCTTGACCTATACCAAGTGATAAGAATAAAAGTAATAAGGATACAGCGGTGACAATTTCAGGGTTAATCATTGGTAAGTTGTTGAGGTTTAATAAACCATCTCTCATTACCTTTTTCATTCTAGAAATGGCAATCGCAGCCAATGTTCCTAACACCGTTGAAACAAGTGTGGCGACAACAGCAACAAAGATTGTATTTAAAACCGCAGTCATAACTTGACCATCGTTAAAGAGTTTGTCATACCAAATTAAACTAAAACTTTGGAAGTTGGTTAATGAACGATCTGAGTTAAACGAGAAGATAACTAAGGATAAAATTGGAGCATAGCAGAAAATCAAAACGAGAATGACATAGATAACAGAAAAATTAAACTTTCTTGTTTTTTTAATTTTCATGTTAATCATCCTCCTCGTCTTTATGGAAGCGGTCAACTTTCTTAGTTAAGAACAAGATGATAAATAAGACCACAACCAAAATAATGGAAATGGCCGCCCCATAGTTCCAAAGACCACTCTTCAAGAACTTCTGTTCAATTAAGTTACCGATTAAGAAATACCGACCTTCACCTAAAAACCGTGGGACAACCAAGGTTGTTGCCGATGGTAATAGGACCATTGTGACACCCGATAAAACTCCCGGCAATGATAATGGTAAGGTAACTTTAAAGAAGGTATATTTTCTTGAAGCACCCAGGTCTAAACTGGCTTCAATTAAACGATTATCTATTTTGGATAAGTTATTATAAATAGGGATTACCATAAATGGTAAGAAGATATAAACCATACCAAGCACAACAGCGAAGTCAGTTCCTAAAAAGTTAATAGGTTCCATTCCAAATAACCACCCTAAGGCAGCATTTAATGGGCCAGCTGTTGATAAGATTTGTTTCCAAGCAATGGTTCTTAATAACATATTAACCCACATTGGAGCCGAAACTAGTAAAATGATCAAAGCTTGTTTCTTGAGTTTATAATCACAGATTATATAGGCTAAAGGATATGCAATTAATAAAGTAACAATAGTAGTGATACCACTAATTCTAATTGAGTCCCATAATACCCCAACAAAGCCTTCCTCTTGGAAGAAAGCAATGAAGTTATTTAAGGTTAATAAAATAGCATCATCTTTATTTGGTGTGGTGATGGCATAGAACAAGATTAAAATCATTGGAATAATGACTAAGACTAAAAGAATTAGATAATAAGGAATACCTAACAATTTAAATCTTTCTAGTGCAGTTTTAGGTCGCTTGATATATGCCTTGATTTGTTTTAGTAAAGGCGAACGCCCTCCAGGGGCTTTTTTAACAGTACCAATCATATTAGATTTTCTCCATCAGATGGATGCAATCTGGGTAGAAGCGGATTGAAACTTCTTTACCAATTGGATATTCTTGCGTTGTTTCAACGGCATAAACTCGATTGGCAGTTGTGACATCTATCTCGAAATAAGTTCCTTTAAAGATAACATCGGTGATAGTACCATCGATTTTACCTCTACCAAGCGCGACAATTTTAACATCTTCTGGTCGAATCATAACATCGACCTCTTGATCTTTGAGAAAACCTTGTTGTTCACACTCAAAAGTCATGCCATCAAATTTAACTTTGGTAGGACCTTTGACAATGCCACTTAAAAGGTTGGATTCACCAACAAATTTAGCCACATATTTATTAACAGGGTTATTATAGATTTCTTGAGGAGTACCGACTTGATGAATATCGCCATCTCTCATAACTACGATTTTGTCGGACATAGTCAAAGCTTCTTCTTGGTCGTGAGTTACATAAATAAAGGTAATCTCAGTTTCTTTTTGAATTCTTTTTAATTCATATTGCATTTCCTGACGAAGTTTTAAGTCGAGGGCTCCGAGAGGTTCATCTAGTAGTAAGACTTTAGGTTCATTAACTAGGGCCCTGGCAATAGCAATTCGTTGTTGTTGTCCACCAGAGAGTTTTTGAATAGACCGAGTTTCAAAGCCTTCTAGGCCCACCATTTTCAGCATTTCGGTTACTTTAGTTTGGATGACATTCTTATCCATTTTCTTAACCCTTAAGCCATAAGCTACGTTTTCGAAGACGTTCAAATGTGGAAATAAAGCGTACTTTTGGAACACTGTATTAGTTGGTCTTTTATGAGGTGGGATATTTGCAACATCTTTTCCTTCAAAAAAGACCGCACCGGAATCAGCGCGCTCAAATCCACCAATTATTCTTAATAATGTCGTCTTACCACAGCCCGAAGGACCGAGAAGGGTTACAAATTCATTTTCGTAAATAGTTAAATTTAGCTTTTTCAAAATAACATTTTTACCAAAGCTTTTCGTCAAATCTTTAAGTTCAATTAGAACGTGTCGCTGCAGACCATCCATTTATTCCGCCCTCCGAATAAATACTATATTTTTATACACCTAATTATACAAGCGCTAAAGCGAAATACAATAATTATTTTTGGAAATATTTTTTTGGGAAGTTTAAGGGCGCAAAAAGATGGTTTTATCTGTCCTTAAAGCATCTTTTCTAGTATTTGATTATCATAAATGATAAAATAGAAAAGCGGAGTGTGATATTATGACAAATAAAACATTTTATATAACAACACCTATCTATTATACATCTGGTAGGTTACATATCGGGAACGCTTATACAACCACAATTTGTGATGTTATTGCTCGGTATAAGAAAATACGTGGTTATGACGTCTATTTTCTAACCGGAACTGATGAACATGGCGAAAAAGTGCAATTAAAGGCTGAGGCGGCCGGTAAAACCCCACAACAATTTGTGGATGATTTAGTTGTCTCAATTAAAGAATTATGGAAGAAACTAGATATTGACTATGATGGTTTCATTCGGACTACTAACCCTAGTCACGTCGCTGCAGTGCAAAAAGAATTTTCTCAATTTGTCGCCAACGATGATGTTTATAAGGGTGAATATGAAGGTTGGTATTGTACTGACTGTGAAGCTTATTGGACTGAATCACAATTACAAGAAGGACACCTTTGCCCAGATTGTGGGCGTCCAGTCCATCGGACAACCTCAGAGTCCTATTTCTTTAGAATGTCCAAATATGTTGATTGGTTAACTAAGTATTATGATGAACATCCTGGTTTTATTGAACCAATTTCTAGAAGAAATGAAATAGTAAATAATTTTATTAAACCTGGGCTTGGTGATTTAAGTGTCTCAAGAACCACTTTTGATTGGGGTGTTCCAATCGTGGAAGATCCAAAACACGTTATTTATGTTTGGATTGATGCGCTTTCTAACTATATTACTGCTTTAGGTTATAACTCTAATGATGACTCATTGTTCCAAAAATACTGGCATAATGATGAAAATCACGAGATTTTACACGTTGTTGGCAAAGAAATCATTCGTTTCCATATGATTTATTGGCCAATTATGTTACATGCTTTAGGATTAGAACAACCAACTAAGCTTTATGCCCATGGTTGGATTGTTATGAAGAATGGCAAAATGTCTAAATCTAAAGGCAATGTTATCTATCCAGAACCAATTATTGAACGTTATGGTGTTGATACCTTACGCTATTATTTAACTTGCTGTATTCCATGGGGCCAAGATGGGTTATTTACCCCAGAGCTCTTTGTAGAGAATGTCAACGTTGATTTAGTTAATAACTATGGCAACCTTTTAAGTAGAAGTGTTTCAATGGTTCAAAAGTACTTTGATGGCATTGTTCCAAATTATGAAGGAGAAGCTACTCCTTTTGATCATGACTTAGAGATTGCTTTAGAGAATGCGAAAAAGCACTATGAGGATAAACTAGATAGTTATCAAGTTGATGCTGGTTTTAAGGAAGCCTTTGATTTATTATCAAAAGCTAATAAATATATTGATGATACTCAACCTTGGACTTTAGCAAAAGATCCAGCAAAACAAAAAGAACTTGCATCTGTTATGAATCATTTGATGCTAATTTTAAGAGCAGGCACGATTATGTTAAAACCAATCCTAGTCAATACATATCCTAAGGTGTTAGCTCAACTTGGATTACAAGATATTCAGTATGAAACCATCTTAGATAAACATGCTATGGATGGAAGTCGTGTCACAAAAGGAGACAATATTTTCCCAAGATTAAACGCAGTTGAGGAGATTGAATACTTGTCAAAATCATTCAAATTTTAATATGAAGAAAGTTGTTATTGTCGGTGGTGGTCATGCAGGAATTGAAGCGGCGCTAGCTGTGGCTAGAGCTGGTTTAAGTGCGACCTTAGTTACCCTCGATATCAACCATATTGGAAGTATGCCATGTAACCCTTCAATTGGAGGGCCAGCCAAAGGTGTTATTGTACGCGAGATTGACGCCTTGGGTGGAGAGATGGCGCACGCAGCAGATGCCACATATTTTCAAATGAAAAAACTCAACACAAGCAAAGGACCTGGTGTCCAATGTTTGCGGGCTCAGTCTGATAAATTAGAATATGTTTCTTACATGATAAAAAAAGTAAAAAGTACTGAAAATCTGCTACTTATTGAGAGTATGGCTACTGAGTTAATTGTGGAAAATGGGATTTGCAAAGGAGTCATTTTAGAAGATGGCAAACGCCTAGATGCCGATGCTGTTATTCTCACAACTGGAACATACTTACATGGTAAAACTTTGATAGGTCATACCTTTAAATTTGAAGGACCAGATCATCAAAGAGCGGCAGTAGGGTTAAGCGAAAGTTTAAGAGCTAATGGCTTTGATATTCAACGATTAAAGACCGGAACTCCCCCGAGAGTTTTAGCTGATAGTGTTGATTATTCTTGTATGGAAATTCAACCAGGCACTCAAGGTGACTTGGCTTTCTCTTATGACACAACAAAGTTCATTCCATTAGATCAACAAAAAGTTTGTTATCTAATTCATACTACTCTCGAAACAAAGAAGATTATTTTGGAACATTTAAAAGATTC
>Ga0265294_10000224_pt1 | contig 72549 bp, 78 predicted proteins | sample MunlanPumphouse3_FD_192504 | JGI IMG/M metagenome (GOLD analysis project Ga0265294, IMG submission 192504) | Groundwater microbial communities from a municipal landfill in Southern Ontario, Canada - Pumphouse #3 | ecosystem: Environmental > Aquatic > Deep subsurface > Groundwater | place...
CGGACGATCGGCGGCGCCCCGTGCTCGGCGCGGGCGTGGCCGGCAATCCCGTTGCCCACCGCCGCAAGGGTCTCGCGGTTGTGGATGTACGATCTGAGGATCCCGTCGCGGATGATCTCCGTGCGCTTTACCGCGACGCCCTCGGCGTCGACGGGCATGAACCCGAACTCGTGGAGCGTCGGGTCGTCCACGATCACGAGCCCCGGACACCCGATCGCTTCACCGATCCTCCCCCCGAGAACCGATGCACCCTCGCGGACGAGGTCGCCCTCGCTCGCGTGGCCGACCGCCTCGTGGGTGAAGACGCCGGCGAGCTCCGGGTCGAGGACGGCCCGCTGTGGACCGCCCTTCGGAAGCTTCGCGTCGAGGAGCGAGACCGCGACCCCGCCCGCCTTCCGCCCGAGGTCCTCCTTGCCGCGGAGGTTAAAGCCGGTGGTGATATGGTCACGCTCGCTTCCCATCTGCATCACGCCGTTTCGGGACGCGATAGCAAGGACCGAGAACCCGGACCGGACGGCCTCGTAGGAGTACTCGTTCCCGTTCGCGTCCAGGTACCGAACCGCATCGATCCCCTCGGTGTAGCGCGCCCGGGTGTTTGCGACACCCTCGATGCGTGCCGCGGCCTCGATCCCGGCGAGCAGCCGGGTCTTCTCCTCGAGGTCGACGTCCCGCGGGTCCTCCTTGAGAGGCGGGACGGAGAGCACGCCGCGGGGGGCGTCGGCAAGATCGATCTCGTCCGCGGTCACGACCGCGAGGCGTGCCCCCGCCGCCACAAGGGCGTCGACCTCCCGCTTTGAGTCGATATCGACGTGGTCGCGGGTGAGGAAGCCCCAGCCTTTCGGCCCGAGCACCCGTATCACAGCTTTATCAAAAAATGAGGTGCCTGCGGACTCGATCACGCCGTTGTCGATATCGACATGGGTAATCTCGCCCCGTACGCACCTGACGTCGTAGTATCGTACATCAGCCATAGGTATCAAACCGGAGAGCGCCCAACGTTCGGGTCGAAGATCGCGGTCGGGTTGACCGCCAACTTCCGGAGCTTCGAGAGGAATCCTTCGCGGTTCTCGGGCACGAGCGCGTTCTGGAGGACCTCCTCAATGTGGTCGACCGGCACCACCTCGATCATCTCGCGGTAGCGCTCCTCGATCAGGACGTCGTCTAAATTCGACCGCGGGATGATCACCGTCTTGATCCCGGCTTTTGCCGCCGCCTCGATCTTGTAGGTGACCCCGCCGATGGGGAGGACGTCGCCCCGGACCGAGAGGGAACCGGTCATCGCAACGTCCTGACGCACCGGGATGTTCTCGATGGCGCTGATCACCGCTGTTGCCACGGTCACGGAGGCCGAATCGCCCTCAACGCCGCCGTAGGTGCCGATAAACTGGACATGGATGTCCATGTTCCTGATATCCTTGCCGGTGAACTTCTTGATCAGGGCGCTGACGTTCGTAATCGATTCTTTAGCGATATCCTTCAACATACCGGTCGCGATGACCGAGCCGGTCGCTCCCTGGCTCGGGGTCACCTCGGCCATCACCGGGAGGACCGAGCCCGAGTCGCTGCCCATCACCGCAAGCCCGTTCACCCGTCCGACCTGGGCGCCCTCTACGACGGTTATGTCGTAGTCGCGGCTCCGCCGGATGTACTCGTCGGAGATCTGGTCCTCGATCGAGCGGGAGGCCGACTTCGCGGCGAGGACGTGCTTTGTGGTGGTAAACTCCGCACCTTCCTGCCGGGCGAGGTCACCCGCCACCCGGATGAGCCCTCCCATGTCACGGAGTTTTAAAGTCAGGTGACCCTTCCGGTTCGAGCGGCGCCGGGCCTCGCGGAGCACCTCGAGCATGGCGCTGCGGTCGAAGTGGGGAATCTTCCCGTCGTTCTTGACTTCCTGGGCGATGAACCGGAGGAACTTCTTCCGGTTCTCCGGGGTGTCCTCCATCGTCTCCCTCATGTAGACCTCGTAGCCGTAGCCCCGGATACGCGACCGGAGCGCCGGGTGCATCCCCTGGATGGCGTCGATGTTGCCTGCCGCGATCATGACGAAGCGGCAGGGGACCGGCTCCGTCCGGACCATTGCGCCGCTCGAGCGCTCGCTCTGGCCCGTGATCGGGAAGGTACCCTCCTGGAGCGCGGTCAGCAGGTTCTGCTGGGAGTGGGGGGTGAGGGTGTTGATCTCATCGATGAAGAGCACGCCCCCGTGCGCCCGGTGGATCGCCCCGCCCTCGACGCGGTCGTGGGACGGGGTCTCAAGGCCGCCGCTCTGGAAGGGGTCGTGCCGAACGTCGCCGAGCAGGGCGCCCGCGTGCGAGCCGGTAGCGTCGACGAAGGGCGCGGGGGTGTTCGGATCGTGGGAGATCAGGAGCTTCGGGACCATCGTCTCTTCGCGGGGCGTCGAGTACTTCAGCGCCATGAAGATGAACGCGGCGGCGATGATGCCCATGAGCCACTGGTAGGTGATGATCGCGTAGCCGATGATACCGAAGATGAGGAGCATGATGAGGGTGCTCCGCATCTGGATCTTCTTTCTCGCCTCCACCTTGTGGGCGGCGACGATCTGCTTGCCGCGGCTCGCCGGCACGGTTCTAATGATGGGGTTATTGTTATCCTCGGCGTTCGGGTAGACCAGAATGTCCTGCAGTTCCTCTTTGGGGAGGAGCTCGGCCATCGCCTTCGCCAGCATCGATTTGCCGGTTCCGGGGGTGCCGATCATCATCACATGCCTGCGCTGGACCGCCGCCTTCCGAATCACCTCGACGGCATGCTCCTGACCGATGACCTGATCGATGAGACTCGGAGGTACGTCGATATCTGACGATGCGCTCAGATCGAGACCCGAGAAGACGTCCGTCTCCACCAGTTCATCGTTCGTGAGCTCAATCTTAGGAATTTCTTCTGGAGTCGTTGAATCCATCGTCGGGTTTACCTCTTTGCTGCACTGATACTTATATAATTTATTCATCCTCGTTCAAATACTTTCTAGCAAAGGTGTCCTATGAGAATAATCAGCACGGAACGGTCCCAGGTCCTCGCAGCCCGCGTTGCCGAAAAGTTGGGAGTCTCACTGGTCGAGACGAAATTCACCCGGTTTCCCGACGGAGAGATGTACCTCCGGTGCGGAGAACTGGACGATGAGACCCTGATCGTCAGCAGCGTCGTAGATAATGATATGTTTGTGCAGACCCTTCTCGCAATCGATGCCGCTGATCGGTCAAGAAACACGCTGGTGGTCCCGTACCTCGGCTACTCAAGGCAGGACAGGCGTTTTTTTTCTGGAGAGCCGATCAGCGCCCGGGCGATCGCACAAGCCCTCTCGACCGGCATCGAACGTGCATTCGTGGTCGATGTCCATGACCCGGCTGTGCTGGACTTTTTCAGCGTTCCGGCGACGGATATTACCATCGCTCCGGCCATCGGCGGGTACGTCGGCGACCTGCACCTGAGGAAACCCCTGGTCCTCGCGCCGGACGAAGGGGCGATCGCGTTTGCGACCGACGTTGCCGCGATCGGGGGGTGGGACTGCGATCACCTCGAAAAGACCCGGCTCTCGGGTGAGGAGGTCCGGATCGCCCCGAAGACCATCGACGCCGCCGGCCGGGACGCCGTGATCGTGGACGATATCATATCCACCGGCGGGACCCTCGCGACCGCCGCCTGTATGCTCCGGGAGCAGGGGGCAGCGTCCATCCATGCGGCCTGCGTCCATGGAGTGCTCACGAGCGGTGCTTACACCCGCCTGCGGGCGGCCGGGGTCTCCTCGGTCGTCTCCAGCGACACCTACGAGAACGCCTCAAGTTTCATATCTGCCGCGAGCGCAATCGCGACAGCGATCAGGGAAGATGCTCACTGTTGACGGATCCTATCTCGAAGGGGGTGGACAGGTCCTCCGTCTGGCTGTCGCCCTCTCGGCGATCGGCAGCGTACCGGTCACCGTCACCCGGATACGGCAGAACAGGCAGAAGCCCGGGCTCGCGCCCCAGCACATCGCCGCGGTCCGGGCAGTCGCCGGGACCTGCGGTGCCGAATGTACGGGGCTTACCTCCGGGAGTACCGAGATCACCTTCACCCCGGGCCGGACCCGGCGGGCCGACCTCGATATCGATACCGGGACCGCAGGGAGCATCCCCCTAGTTCTCCAGGCATGGCTCCCGGTCGCCCTCCATGCCGGCGGGAGCATCACCGTTACAGGCGGGACCGAGGTGGTGTGGAGCCCGACCATCGACTACCTCAACCACGTCCTCGTGCCGGTGCTCCGCCGTGCCAGGGCCTCGATCGAGATCGAGGTTCTCGAACGGGGCTACTACCCACAAGGAGGCGGGCGGGTGCAGGTTCGGGCCGAACCGTCCCGCCCGGGACCGATCACGATCCCGGATGGGGAGGAGCATCGGTGCGGGCTCCTCTCCTGCTCGGCAGGCCTCCCGGCGCACGTCGTGGAGCGCCAGGCGGCAGCCGCCCGGAGCCTCCTCGAGAGCGACCTCGATTGCTCCTGCACGGCGACCCTCGACCCCCGGGAGGGTGGGGCGAGCACGGGGAGTTCCATCACGGTATGGAGCGGGGCAAAGGGCGCCGTCGCTCTCGGACGGAGGGGGTTTCCCGCCGAGGAGGTGGGCCGGGCGGCCGCCCGGGCACTGATCGAAGAGTGCCGCAGCCCCGGCACGGTCGACGTTCATCTCGCCGACCAGCTCCTCATCTACCTCGCCTGCTACGGCGGGGAGTACACCACCCACACCCTCTCGATGCACGCGAAGACCGCCTGCTGGCTGCTCCAGATGTTCGGGTACGAGATCCGGTGCCAGGAGAACGGTATTGTGGGGTTCTCCGCATGACACTCGTCCTCGACGCCTCGGTCTTCTTCGCGGAGGTGCCGGTCGTTGGCCCCGCATGGACCACTCCATCGGTGGTCGGGGAACTTGCCGACCTCCACGCGAAGTGCCGGTTTGAGGCGCTTGCCGCCACGATGCTTACGGTCAGGGAGCCGCGTGAGGAGGACCTCACCCGGGTTGAAGCGGCCGCCCTCGCGACCGGGGATGCCGGGGTGCTCTCCGCGACCGACCGGGACATCCTCGCGCTCGCCCTGGAACTCGCGGCCGTCCTCGTTACCGATGACTTCGCGATCCAGAACGTCGCGCACCGCCTCGGCATCGAGATCCGGAGCATCCGGCAACGGCCTGCCCGGGCGATCCGGTGGCGTTACCGGTGCAGCGGGTGCGGCCGGTACTGGCGGGAGCCGGGGGATTGTCAGGTCTGCGGTGCACCGATCAAAAGAAAACTTAAATAGATTACTTGGCGATCTCTTCTCCATGTCCGCCCTTGAAGAGTTGATCACGAAGGCAAAGGGGCTCCAGGCAGAAGGGCACACCCCCGGGCAGATTTCCGACGAACTCGGTCTCTCGATGGAGACGGTCACCTGGCTGCTCACCCAGCAGAAGGGTATGGAGGCCCCAAAAGACGTTCATATCGACTGGACTGAGGTTGGAAGTCAGGGGATGCTCCTCTCCGACATGGCAATCATGATGCTCAAGCGCTTCCTCTACCTGGCGGAGGGGGGAATTGCACCTGCTGGAGAAGCCCCCGATACGGTCGTCGGGATCGCGCTCTCGGGTGTCCCGCTCGCCACCCTCATCGCTGCAGAGGAGGGGCTGAGGCTCGCAGTCTATCTCCCCGCAAAGCACAGCCGGAGCGAGAATCCGACCGGATCCCTCTCGGGCACGTTCTCCTCGATCACCGCTCAGCGATGCATCATCGTCGACGATGTGGTCACGACCGGGACGACGCTTGCAGAGACGATAGCGTTCCTCCGGCGGCACGGAGCGATACCGATGGCAGTCTGGTCGCTCTTCGACAAGCAGGGTGTCCGGGAGGTCGACGGCGTCCCGGTCCACTCGCTCTTCAGGATATCGAGGCTCGGGTGAGAGGCCCGGTCTCACTGTTTTCCCCGGGCACATGGCTAATTGCAAGGGGGAGCAGATCATCGGCGGGCTCATGCCCCGCCCGGGGTATCGGGCGCGTAGCGGCGACTGATAGGTGATCCCGACCCGCCGATCGGCCCGGGTGTCCGGAAACAATCGACCCCTATCGACCATTATATATAGAACTTCTGAACAAACCTAACGAACAAAGGAGGATTATACAATGCTTGCTGGACAGCCCATCATTATTTTACGGGACAACGTTGAGCGCACGCGCGGATTCGAGGCGCAGCGCTCGAATATCATGGCTGCAAAGGCAATTGCGGCCGCCGTCAGGACAACGCTCGGTCCCCGGGGAATGGACAAGATGCTGGTCAGCTCCACCGGTGACGTAGTGATCACGAACGACGGGGCAACCATCCTGCACGAGATGTCCGTGCAGCACCCCGGCGGCAAGCTGGTCGTCGAGGTTGCCGAGACCCAGGACGACGAGGTCGGCGACGGCACCACGACCGCAACCGTGCTCGTCGGGTCACTGATGGAAGAGGCGGAGAGCCTGCTCGCCCAGGAGGTTCACCCCACGATCGTCGCAAACGGCTACCAGCTCGGCATGGAGAAGGCCCTCTCGATCCTCGACGACCTGGCCATCACCGTCGGGTTCGGGGAACGCGAGAGCCTTCTTAAGATCGCCGACACCGCCATGACCGGCAAGTCCATCGAAGCGGTCAAGGACAAGATCTCCAACATTGTCGTGGACGCGGTGCTGCAGGTCGCGACCGAGAACGACGACGGGACCTACGTCGTGAACGAAGACGACGTCAAGATCAAGACGCAGGTCGGCGACTCAATGAACGACGCCGAACTGGTCCGCGGCATCGTCATCGACAAGAAGCGCGTCTTCGAGCAGATGCCTCAGAAGGTCACGGACGTGAAGGTTGCCCTGATTGCCATGCCGCTCGAGGTCACGAAGACCCAGGTGAAGTCGAAGATCAAGATTACCACCTCCGACCAGATGAAGGCGTTCACCGAGCAGGAACGCGAGTCCCTCCGGAGACTTGCTGACCAGATCGCCGCCTCCGGCGCAAACGCCCTCCTCTGCCAGAAGGGGATCGCCGACGCGGTACAGTATTACCTCGCAAAAGCCGGCGTCTATGCCATCGAGGACGTCAAAGAGGAAGACATGAAGTTCGCTGCGAAGGCGCTCTGCGGCACCATCGTCAACAAGCCCGAGGAGCTCACTGCGGCGACGCTCGGCCACGCGGAAGAGGTAGCGGAGATCCCCGATACCGACCTGACGGTCATCTCCGGCTGCGACAACCCGAAGGCCGTCACCATCCTCCTGCGGGGCACCTCCCAGCTCCTGCTCGACGAACTCGAGCGGGCAGTCTACGACGCAGCCCGTGTCGTCCAGGACGCCATTGAGGACGGGAAATTTGTCGTCGGCGGCGGCTCGGTGGAGACCGAACTCCAGATACGCATCCGCGACTACGCCGCAACTGTCGGCGGGCGTGTCCAGCTCGCCATCGAGGCGTTTGCAAACGCGTTCGAGGTCATCCCGAGGACGCTTGCGGAGAACTCCGGGTTCGACACGATCGACAAGGTCGTCGCTCTCCGGAAGGCCCACGCCGACGGCGCGAAGTACGCCGGGCTCAACGTCTACACCGGTGAGGTCGTGGACATGCGCGAGGCGGGCGTCATTGAACCGCAGCGCGTGAAGACCCAGGCGATCAAGAGCGCGACCGAGACGGCCATGCTCCTCGTTCGCGTCGACGACATGATGATCACCCAGTCCGGAAGACCGGGCGCACAGTAAGTCGCCCGTGCAAGGAGGTCGACGCCGACCTCCTCTTCCTCGATCTTTTTATCCGGCTGAGGCCCTTGTTTGTGATGAACAGCCGGCACCGTATCCGGATTGATCTCAAAGGAGAGGGAAGCGGCCTCGTAGGTGTCGCCCGGCCGCCCCCGGCAGGACGAGGAGACTGCCGCTCCGTATGAAGGTGAATTGACAGAACATACCTCGATACTATTATAGTCGAAGAGCCTAAATACTCTAGGCTGATTCTGTGCCGAGGTAGTCTAGTCCGGGAAGGCGGTGGCCTCGAAAGCCACTGGTGCCTGGCACCTCGGGAGTTCAAATCTCCCCCTCGGCGTCCGTTTTGAGAGTTCACGTCCTCATGGATTCGATAGACAGGTACGCACCCGAAGATCCCGGTCCCGGGAGAGGGCTTGCCGGAGGAGAAAGGGTGTTTTCCTTCCGGGACGGGTGCGGAGGGCGCTCAGTACTTAAATTGTCTCTTATAGAGCATCATCTCGTCTGACCGCACAACGAGGACGGGGCGGGCATGCCGGATTGTCTTCTCGGCCACGCTCCCGAGACGTAGGTACTCAAGCCCCGTACCTGACGGCGGTCCCGGCATTGTCGTTCCCGTTCGTGGGGATCAGTATCCGGCGAAACTTCAACCCGGTCGGGTGAGCGCTGCCGACGACAAGCACCGGGCAGAATGAATAGATGATAGGAGACCGGCCTCCCGGCCCCGGGTCTCGTCGGGGTCCATCCCGGCCGCCACGAGCTCCAGGGGGGCAAAGTTCCCCTCAGGAGCCTCATTCTTCGCAAGAATCGAACTCCTTTGCCATACTCCCCTCGATTTCTTGATCCAGATCCGGGAGCGCACCTCAGAGATCCGCACCCGGGGTCCGACACATCCTGCAACACCGTCCCGTCACAGGCCGGGCCGCACCGGCAGAGACCCGTTCTCCGCGGCTGTCACCTGCAGCACCGGTATCGCTGCGGGCACGGGAAACTTCCAAAAGATGATATTTAAGAACCTGATCCAATAGTAGTGATATACGGCGCCGCTACCCGGAGTTCCCGCACATGCAGCCAATGGTGGTTCCCTGTGTACTACTGCTTTGACGAACTGGACGATGCTGTCGTTATCCTGAACCGGGACAACACCGTCGCGCGGCTGAACAGATCGTTCCAGGAGACGTTCGGCATCGAGGGCGAAGCAGCCCACGGCATGGAGATCGGGGAATTCATCAACCGCTGCCTCTCGCCGTTCATCCCGGAGGAAGAAAGAACCTGCCGGGTGCTCGACGCCCTCCGGCACCGGCGGGAGGTCTCGCATGTCGCCTGCCGGATGCGGACCCGTGCCGGGGAGGTGCGCTGGTTCTCGTTCTCCTGCCGGGCGATGACCGGCGACCAGTATACCGGGATGATGCTCATCCGGTTCCGGGACATTACGCCCGAACACGACGAGGCAGTGCAGAACACCCTGGAGGCGGGGATACCGGTCAGGCCTGAGCGGATCTATGCCGGCATCGGGGAGACCATCCCCTACGGCATCTGGATCTGCGAGCCGGATGGTACTGCGATCTACGTCTCTGTCTCGCTCCTCGAACTTGCAGGAACGACGTTCGAGGAGTGCCGGCATACCGGGTGGCTGAACTGCATACCGCTTGAGGATACCGCCGGAGCCCTCGCCGACTGGAAACGCTGCCGTGAATCCGGGTGCCTGTGGAACCGCGAGCTGAAGATCCCGGTCCCCGGCGGCGGGTATCGGACCATCCTCTCCCGGGGAGCACCCGTCCGGGACGCGGAGGGGCGGATCGCCCTCTGGGCCGGGATCAACCTCGATATCACCGCGAGAAGAGAGGCAGAACATCTCACCGCCGTTCGGGCGGCACAACAGGCTGCCATAGCGGCCCTCGGCCAGTTCGCCCTTGCAGGCGCCGGCCCCCGGGAACAGATGGATGCAGCGGTCCGGGCGGTGGCCGGGCACCTCGGGGTCGAGTACGCCAAGGTGCTCCGATACCTTCCCGGCCAGGATGCATTCCTGCTCGAAGCGGCGGTGGGGTTCGACGGAACCCGGGTCGGCACGGCCTGTGTGGAAGGCGGAACCGATTCCCAGGCCGGGTATACGCTCCTCTCCTGCGAGCCGGTGATCGTCGAAGATCTCAGAACCGAGGCACGGTTCCGCGGCCCGGCCCTCCTCCGGGACGAAGGGATCGTGAGCGGGATCAGCGTCATCATCCAGGGGGACCGGGGGCCCTACGGGGTGCTCGGGGCCCACACCCGGACATACCGCAGGTTCACCCGGGACGACATCAACTTCGTCCAGGCGGCGGCAAACGTTCTGGCGCAGGGGATCGAGCGTCGGGCGGCGGAAGAGGCGCTCCTCGCGAGCGAGGAGAAGTTCCGCGAGATCGCACAGCGGAGCTTCGATATGATCTACACCTGCTACTACGATTCCGGGATCACCTACATCTCCCCGGCCGTGGCCCGTATCCTCGGCTACACCCCCGAAGAACTCATTGGCCGCGAGTGCCGCAACTACGTCAACCCGCTGTCGCTTCCCGCGTGGGAGGAGGGGCAGAAAAGGGTGGCCCGGGGCGAGCCGGTGGAGGGGCTCGAGGTCGAGTTCCGCCGCAAAGACGGGTCGGCGGCGTTCGTCGAGCTGAACGAGTCGGCGATCCTGGAGCACGGGAAGGTCGTCGGCGTCCAGACGGTCGGGCGGGACGTCACGGAGCGGAAACAGAACGAACTGCTTCGCCAGCAGGCCTTCTACCAGATTGAGCGGAACATCGAGCAGTTCGCCGTCCTCGGCGACCACATTCGCCAGCCCCTGCAGGTGACCCTGGGAAGGGCGGAGCTGCTTGACGACGAGGTGACAGCGGGGGTCATCCGCGAACAGGTCGAGCGTATCAACGACTATATCCGGCAGCTGGACCGGGGATGGGTGGAGTCCCGAAAGGTCCGCGAGTTTCTCCGGCGGCACGATCTGGAGTGACCCGCCAGCCCGGCCGGCCCCGGCCCCCGCGTTTTCCGGGAGGCAGGTGCGCGACCCTGTCCAGGGATGGTATAAATAGGTGCGGCCCGCCGCTGCCCGGCGACCGGTTTTATGCAGTTGCCATAGAAACAATTAGGGTAGTTATGCCGGGCAACACGACAGAAGGCTCATCGGCACGCATGATGGACGGCGCTATCCCCGCCGGCCTCTTCGCCGCCGTGCGGGAGCAGCGGCCGCTTATCCACCACATCACGAACAGCGTCACGATCAACGACTGCGCGAACATCACGATCTCTACCGGGGCCGCCCCGGTGATGGCCGAGGCGCCCGAGGAGGTTGCCGATATGGTCGCCGCCGCAGGCGCCCTCGTCCTGAACATCGGGACGCTCTCGGCGGCGCAGGTCGAGGCGATGCTCGCTGCCGGGCGCCGGGCAAACGACCTCGGCATCCCGGTCGTCCTCGACCCGGTCGGTGCGGGGGCGACGCCGTTCCGGACCGAAACAGTGCAAAAGCTCCTCGATGCTCTCGATGTCGCCGTCCTGAAGGGGAACGCCGGGGAGATCGGCGTCCTCGCCGGGACCGGCGGGAGCGTCCGTGGGGTCGACTCCGGCGGAATCTCGGGCGACCCCGTCGCAACGGCGCGGGCGTGCGCCCGCCTGACCGGGACCGTCGTATCGATGACGGGAGCGGTCGACGTCGTCACCGACGGGAGCCGGGTCTACCTCGTCAGGAACGGCAACCCGATGATGGACCGCCTCTCGGGCACCGGGTGCATGGCCTCCTCGGTTACAGCGGCGTTCGTCGCGGTCGCGGACGATTACGCGGTCGCGTCGGCCGCGGCGCTCGCGGCTTTCGGGCGGGCAGGAGAGCGGGCCGTTGCCGGGGCCCGCGGCCCCTACTCGTTCAGGACAGGACTCTTTGACGAGCTTGCCGGGCTCACGCCCGACGACCTCGCCCGGCACGCCCGGATCGAGGAGCGGTGATGGGATACGACCTCTACGTAGTCACCGACGAGAAGATCGGCCGCGGCCGATCCCACGCGGAGCTTGCCCGGCAGGCCGTCGCGGGGGGAGCGGACGCGGTCCAGCTCCGTGACAAGAACCTCTCCGGGCGGGACCTCTTCGCGGCAGCCCTCGCCATCCGGGAGATTACCTCTGACGCCGGCGCCCTCTTCATCGTGAACGACCGCCTGGACGTGGCCCTCGCGGCTGGTGCCGATGGGGTCCACCTCGGCGCAGGCGACCTCCCCATTGGGCGGGCCCGACGGATCGCCCCGCCGGGGTTCATCATCGGGGCCTCGGTGGGGTCCACCGCCACAGCGGCCCGGGCCGCGGCGGAGGGGGCCGATTACGTGGCGCTCAGCCCGACGTTTGCGACCAACTCGAAAGACGACGCGGGCCCGGGCCACGGGCTCGCCATGCTCGCGGCGGTCCGGGCCGCGGTCCCCCTTCCCCTCGTCGCGATCGGGGGGATCACCGTGGCAAACATCGCCGACGTCATCGCCGTGGGGGCGGACGGGGTCGCGGTGATCTCGGCGGTCGTCGGCAAGGACGACGTCACCGCTGCCGCACGGGACCTCCGGGCCCGGATCGCCGCCGCAAAGGCGAAAAGGCGTTAACCCTCTGACTCCGGCTTCCGGAGCGCCGGGGTCCTCTGGTGGAAGACCGCCCGCCATCGGCCGCCGCTCCGGGCGTATACGGTCGATACGTAGAGCATCTGCGCGCCGAAGGAGACGGTATAGGCGAGGACGGCACACCCCTCCCCGACGGGCACGACTCTCGGGTTCATGACGGCATACTTCGGAAATTCGTTGGGATTCTCCACGAGATCACGGAGGATCCCTTCCCTGTCCAGGATGCCCCAGGGGCTGACGACGAGGGCTTCCGGCGCGAGATAATCACGGTAGAACTCTACGTCCCGGGTGTCAGCAGCCTTCCAGGCTCGCTTCTCGATATCGGAGAGAACCGCTAACAGGTCTTCCATAGAGAGCATGTGAACGCATGGGACGATAATAACCGTTTCCCATGTCAACCCGGATGCAAACCCTCTTCGCCTCGCCGGCAAGAGAGGTACCCCATGACCGGGATCACCTTCACCCCCGTCGGCACCGTCCGCTCCCCGTTCCACGACCCCCGCAATATGCCCATCCAGCCCCTTGGCGCCCGGGGGGTCCGGGGCACCATCGAACTCGACCCGGTGTATGCCGCCGGACTAAGAGATCTCGCCGGATTCTCGCGGATCATCCTCCTCTACCACTTCCACCGCTCGGAGGGGTACGCGCTCGAGGTGGTCCCGTTCCTCGATAAAACACCGCACGGCGTCTTTGCGACCCGGGCGCCCCGCCGCCCCAACGCCATCGGGCTCTCGATTCTCAGACTGGTCGCCGTTGACGGCACGACGCTCACCGTCGAGGACGTGGATATCCTGGACGGCACCCCGGTCCTCGACATCAAGCCCTACGTCCCGGCGTTCGACGCCTACCCTGACGAACGGTCCGGGTGGCTGGCCACCACCGGCGATGACCCCCGCACCGTGCGGTCGGACGACCGGTTCTGCTGACCGGCACAGCATTTATCCGGCTCCCGGCCGCAGGGGCGAATCGATGAATGCCGACGATATCCGGGAAGAACTCGTCTTTGTCGCCCGGGAAGCCGCCCTCGCCGCCCGGTGCTCGGGATACACGCCGACGCGCTTGTCCCCCTTCTCTTCTCGCTCCGCTACGGAGGCGACTGGAGCTACGCCGCGGAGGGGGTCGCTGCGGGCAATTCCTCCCCCCGCTTGCGCAGGGGGTCTCCTTGCCCGTTCGAGATGAATCCATCATCTCTTCACCTCATCGCCCCGACCGGTCGCAACGTCGACGGGGGCACGGCACCCATGTACCCCGGAGGGATAAGTACTCCGGTCAGGAGAACGGAGACGACGTCTCCTGCCGGCAAGACCATTGAGGACAAAGGACACCGGTTCCACCGGATTTCGGGGCCGTGCAGCAGAATTCCGCCCGATGAGGCAGCCGGCAGAGCGCCCCGCCGGTCGGGATATCTGCGGGGGGAACTCCGGGCTTCCAGTTCAGGTGAGGGAAACCGTTCCCTCACAGGGAGGCCTGAACAGTGATCAAGAATTTTGTATCTGTGGATCAGAGCTTCGAGAATCGGCTCTTCGGCGCACCGCACCGGGGGCACCGCCAGGTGTCCGGAAGGTCTTCGAAGGCCGTATTCGCCGCGACGCCATGGGCGGAGTCGCCAATCGCAGGGTTATAGACGTAGCCGCAGAGATTGCACCGGTAGGAATCCATCGAGCATTCACCTTCTTCCCCTCCCGGCTCGCGGCCGGCGGGGGCACAGACTGATCGTCGACCCCTGAGAGGATAAGCGCTCCGGTCAGGGGGCCGGGAAGTAGAGTTCCTTTCCGGTGCAGCCGTCGAGGACGATCGAGCGCTCCCCGTGCTCCGACACAAACCGGATCGCGTAGACCGGGTAGTAGATCGTCTGAAAGTCGACGATCTCCGCCGTCGGCTCAAGCCCCTTCAAGACGGTCCGGAACGAGGCCTCCGTAACCTTCGCCCCGGGGCGGGTACCCCGGAACGGCTCCATCGGGAGGTCCGCCCCCCGCCGGAGGGCGGAGAGCGCCGGGATCTCTTCAGCAAGCAGGGGCACGTAGACCACCGCATCGCCCATCGTCTTCATCTCCGTGATGAGTTTCGCCTTCGTCAGGCTTTTTAGGGCTTTCTTCACCACGTCGGGCGCAAGACGGGTCTCGGCCTCGATCTCGATCTGTGTCGATCCGCCATTCGCGAGCCCGGTGACAACCTTCACCGCGGCCTCGTCAAGCCCCAGGAGTTCCGAGAACCCCGGCCTGACCGTCAGCCCCCGGTCCACCTCAACGACGCTGCCGGTCTCGCCGTCGATGACGAACGATGCCGTCCTTGTCGCCTTCCGGATCAATCCGCCGATGTAGCGGACCTCAACCCGGTGAAGCGGCCGGTAGACCAGAACACCCGAGACGATCCGCTCTTCAGGCTCGAGGAGAAAAAATCGGCGTTTCCGTCTCGCCATGGCAATATCAAGTGCCTCCTCGCGGAGGAGCACCGGGACCACCGCCTCACCGGAGGCGGGCGGCTTCACGTCCACCGGATCACTCTTCGGGGGCGGATCGCTCTCACGCGGTGGATCGCTCTTTGGGGGAGTACGGGTCTCGGGCAGGGCCGCCGGCATGACCGGAGGAGCGGGCGTGAGGCGGGGTGTCAGCCCCCGGTGCTCGCACAGCCGCTGCCCGAAGCGCATCTTCACTTTCTCCCGGGAGAGCCCGCCCATGACGAAGAACTCCCCGGGCTCGAGATCCGCGAGTTCTTCGACCTCTTTGCGGGACGAAAAGAAGAGGCTGACCGCTTTTAAGTCGTTCTCGATCGAGAGTTTCCCGATGATCTGGCTGTTGCACTGTGAGAGGACATTCTTCGTCACGAGCGACGGCCGCTGGGTCGCGACTAAGAGGCCGAGCCCGCGCTTGCGCCCCCGGCGGGAGATCTCCTCGATCTTCTTGATAGAGGTCCCCGACTGGGGAATGAACTTATCCGCCTCCTCCACGATCAGCAGGAAGGGCTTCTTTAACTCGCTCTCCAGGTCGTAGAGAACATCGGCGAGGAGGACCACCTGTTCCTGCATATTGGTCTCCGAGACGTCGAAGATCACCGCCGACCGGGAGCAGATCGCGCTCTGCATCAGTTCCCGGAGGTTCGCCCGCCCGATATCCACGTCGCAGTCGTTCCCTGAACCGATCCAGAGGAGAGGGAACCGGTCCCTGAGCGAGGAGTACTCCCCCTCCGTGTCGATGAGGCAGAACCCGACCCGTGCCTGCAGGAGCCGCTCACAGAGGACCGCGATGCCCCAGCTCTTCCCGGCACCCGACTGCGCGATGATACAGGTCCTTCCCGTGACCAGTTCCTGGGCATCGACGGCAATCTCCCGTTCACCGGCCCTGCCGATTGCGAGTTCCATCCGATCAAGAGATCACAGGATGTCGGGAGTTTTAACGGTTTCTTTTGGAACCAGAGGGCCACGTTTGCAATATACGTCACCCGTTATCAGACGTTGTTTCTTCGGAGCGAGAGGAGAACGCCGAAGGCCGAGAGGACCGCGAACGCGAGGAAGACCAGCCGGAGGCTCAGCAGAAACTCCGGGAATACCGCCGGCGTAACGACGGTCGCCCCCATGATGACCGCAAAAACCACGAGCACCGCTCCCATGCTCAGCATCATGCCGAGCGACCGCACCATTGCCGTCATCGCGGATGCGCACCCGTAATCCCGCTTCGTGACAGAGCCCATGATGGCGGTGGTGTTCGGGGATGAAAAGAGCCCGACCCCCACACCCAGCAGGACCAGAAGAGCGACAATCGCGGCGACCGGCGTCGTCGGAGAGAGGAGGGAGAAGCCGAAGAGGGCCACGGCCGAGAGCGCGATCCCCACCGAGGCGACGACCCCGGGCTGTATCCGGTCGGCGAGGCGGCCCGAGACCGGGGCGACGAAGACCTGGATCACCGGCTGGACCAGGAGCAGGGTGCCCGCGGCGACGGGTGCGTAGCCCCGGACGTACTGAAGGTAGAGGGAGAGGAGGAACCCGACCGCATACGTGGCGCTGTAGTTAATCAGGGCGGCACCGTTCGAGGCGGCAAAGACCCGGTTCTTCTCGATGAGCGATACCGGGAGGAGGGGGCAGGGCTGCCGCCGCTCCACCCGGAAGAAGACCACCCCAAGGACGACGGCTGCCGCGAGGAGCGCCAGACCGACCGGGGTGGTCGCAGAGGCCAGGCCCAGGAAAAGGCAGAGGATCAGGGCGGAGGAGAGGACCATCCCGGGAGTGTCGAAGTGCTCCTGCTGCTGCTCGTTCAAGAACGCCGGGAACTTTTTCGCGTAGAAGAGAGCCGGGACGGCGAGGAGCGCGGTCATGATGAAGATGCTTCGCCAGCCGAAGAACTGGGTCAGGACACCCCCGAGGAACGGCCCGAGCGAGAGCCCGGCGTAGACGGCGGTGACGTTCAGCCCGATAGCGGTGCCACGTTCGCCGGGCGGGTAGAGGTGGGTGATCAGGGCCACGCTGTTTGCGTAGATCATGGCGCCGCCGGTCCCCTGCAGGAAGCGGAAGACGAGGAGCAGTTCGAGCGTGGGCGTGAAGATGGTGAGGAGGGAGCCGGCGGTGTAGACGACGACCCCGAGCAGGAAGACGGTGACCTTCCCCCGTGAGTCGCCGAGCCTCCCTGCCGGGAGGAGGAAGATGACCGACGCGAGGAGGTAGGTGCTGGAGATCCAGGCGAGCGCGGCGGCGTCGGCAGAGAACTCACCGCCGATAGCAGGGAGGGCGAGGTTGATCGCGGAGCCCGTGAACGGGTTGAGGAACGTGACGACGGTGACCAGCAAGAGGATGAATCTTCGCGAGTAGGGTTTTTCGTCTTCCTGCTTCATTGCCATCGCCCATACCCCCTGCCGGGAGTGTATGACTAGGTATTTGCGGCAAACGCAAATAAGGACACTGCTGCTGCCCGTTTAGATCCCTGCAGTATCTTTTAATGAGAATACCTCCCCAACATCCCCGGGATGCCTCAACCACCCCCGGAGACCCGGCAGGAGGTCCGCGACCTCTCGATCCGGCTCATCCTGCTGCTCGGCATGGTGAGCCTTCTGGGGAGCCTGATCTCGAACGGCGCCCGGAGCGTCACCGGCCCCTACATCCTCCTCCTCGGGGGGAGCGCGGCCGTCGTTGGTCTGGTCGCCGGATTCGGCGAGTTCATAGGCTACGCGTTGCGATCCGTCAGCGGCGTCTACATCGACCGGAATCACCGCTACTGGGTGGTGGCGATGGCCGGCTACGGCCTGCTCGCCGCCATCCCCCTCCTCGCCTTCACCGGACGATGGGAGGCTGCGGCCTTCCTCATCATCGCCGAACGGATAGGAAAGGCTGTTCGGACGCCTGCACGGGACACGATCCTCTCCCACGCGACGACGGCCATCGGGAGGGGATGGGGTTTCGGGGTTCATAAGGCGCTCGATCAGGTCGGTGCGGTCATCGGCCCGCTGGTGATGGTCGCGGCCCTCGTCCTCACCGGCGGCTACACCGCGGGGTTTCTCCTCCTCGGGATCCCTCTCGCCGGTGTTGTGATAATGCTCCTCTTCGCCCGGTCGGTGGTGCCGAGGCCGGGACGCCTGGAGATGAACGGAGGGACCATGGAGGAGGGGGGCGGTCTGCCCGGGATCACGCCATACGCCGCGTTCATCTTCCTCAGCATGGCCGGATTCACCAGCTTCCCGCTCATCTCGTTCCACTTAAAAGCCCTATCGCTCGTCCCCGATGCCGCCATCCCCCTCTTTTATGCCTCGGCGATGATGGCCTCAGTCGTCGTGGCGCTGCTCATCGGGCGGTCCTTTGAGCACATCGGCACCCATCTCCTCCTCGCCATCCCGGCCCTCAGCACTGCGACGGTCCTGCTCGTCTTCTCGCCCATCCCGGGTGCAGCGCTCGCGGGAGCGCTCGTCTGGGGGGCCGGGGTCGGGATCTTCGAGACATCACTCCGGGCATCGATTGCAGAGTCCACGACGGCGGCACAGAGAGGACAGGTCTACGGCACCATGAGTGCGGTCTTCGGGACAGCGTGGTTCGTGGGAAGTGCCGTAATGGGCGTCCTCTACGACGTATCGATCGGGCATATCGTCGCGTACGTCGTCATCGTCGAGGCTGCGGCGCTGATCGCCTACATCTGGATGTATCGCTCGCGCATCGCGGTGAGGTTCCAGGAGGGGATCGGTGACCTCATCTCGTAACCTTGCGGCGCGATTCCGTCCATGCCTTGAGCGCCCCCCCGATTGCGCCGCCGAGAGCGCCGAAGAACCCGAAGTAAAGGGCCAGGGCGAAGAGGAGGACGGCGATCCCGAGGCCGATGAGGGTGCCGATGGGGCCGAGGAATGCCGTCCCCCCGATGACGGCGATGATCGAGAAGATTGCGGCGACGATGAGTCCGCCCATGAGCCCACCGAGAGCGCCCCTGACCGCTCCCGGGGGCCCGAGGTAGCCGCCGATGATCCCCCCGACGATCGGGCCCCCTACCGGGAAGAAGGGGCTTACAACGAGCATGAAGATGAGTCCCACCAGCGTGGAAACCCAGTACGAACCGCCGTCCTCTGCCACTACCCACCTCCCGGTTGAGAAGAGCCGGGGAGGATCGCCCCCCGGTGATCACCCCGTGTTACCGTCCTATCGCCGGATCGCTCCCGCGATGACGCCGCCAATCAGGGAGAGAAGCCCCTGGTAGACGAACGCCGCCACGATAATGACGAGCGATGTGCCGAGGCCCGCGATGAACCCGAACGCCCCGAGCAGGACCGTGCCGCCGACAAGGAGCAGTACCGCGATGACGATGGCACCGAGGATGCCGGCAAGAAGCCCGGCCTTTGCGCCGTTCGATATCCCGCGTCCCGACATCCAGCCGGCGACGAACCCGCCGACGAGCGGCCCGATGACCGGCAGCAGAAAGCCGAGAATAAGCCCCACAAGCCACCCAACGATGACACCAGTCCAGAAGTTATCAGCCATATCGTTCCATCACCGCCGGGAATTCGGAGATGTAGTATATAAGTTTAGGGGTCGGGCGCCGGTCAACGGCGTATCCGGGTCCCGGCCCGCCCGGCAAGGGCTGCGGTGGCTGAACCTAGTGATCCGATGGTCACCCGGTCCCCCCCGGCATCGAGGAACCCGACGGCAGCCTCGATCTTCGGCCCCATGCTCCCGGCAGGGAACTGCCCCGCGAGAAGGTGCCGTCTCGCCTCGGCGACCGTCATCTCGGAGAGATCCTGCTGGTCCGGCCGCCCATAGTTCAGGGCAACGCGCTCGACATCGGTCAGGATCAGGAGGTCGCCGGCGCCGACGAGCCGGGCGAGAAGCGCCGCGGTGTAGTCTTTGTCCACCACCGCCTCGACGCCCCGGAGGGTGCCCCCGGGACCCTTGATTACCGGGACGCCGCCGCCGCCCGCGGCGATCACGACCACCCCGGCCGAGGAGAGCCGGCGTATCGCCTCTCCCTCCACGAGGGCGATCGGGCGCGGCGAGGGGACCACCCGCCGGTAGCCCTGCCCCGGCATCTGCACCATCCGCCAGCCCTTCTCGGTTTCGAGCCGTTTTGCCTGCATCGCCGTGTAAATCGGCCCGATAGGTTTCTCCGGAATCTCGAACGCCGGGTCGGCAGCCGCGACCAGGGTCCGGGTGAGCACCGTCGCGATCGGGCAGTCGACCCCCGCCGCAAGAAGCGCTTCCTGCATCGACTGCGCGAGCATGTAGCCGATCATCCCCTGACTTTCCGCCCCACAGACATCAAGCGGCATCGGCGGGAGGATATCCTTTGTCAGTTCGTTTCGGAGGAGAATATCCCCCACCTGGGGCCCGTTCCCGTGCGTGATGACGACGGCGTAGCCGTCGCCTGCTATCTCTGCGATATGCCGCGCAGCGCAGCGGACATTTGCGAACTGCTCTTCGGCCGTCCCTGTCTCCCGGTGACGCAGGATGGCGTTCCCGCCGAGCGCAACTACCACGGCCTTTCCCGCCATCCCACTACCCCCGCTCCAGCGTGCAGGTCATGCAGTGGGGGCCGCCGTAACCCCCCGTCAGGTTCTCAAGGCGGAGTGGACGGACCTCGATACCGTGCCGGGAGAACTCCTCCTTGTGCGGGAAGAACCGTCCGGTGTTCCTGATCCGGCGGTAGTCCTCCTCCGCCGCGCGGAGGAGCCGCCCGTAGCGTTCCGGATCGCGCGTGGCCTTCCGTTCCAGGTTCTGGAGAACCATCCGCATCACCCGCTCCCCCTCCACCGCAAGGATGCACCCGTCGCGGATGCAGAGGATGTTCGCGGCGTAGGAGAGCTGCTCCAGGATCGAGAGGTCGATCACCGAAAACCCCTTCGACCTGACATAATCGTAGAGGCTCACGGTCTCGCCCGCGGGCTCGTACTCCCTGCCCGCCCGGGAATAGACGTCGACCTGCGCCCGTCGAAGGAGGACCTCAGAGCCGATCACCACCCCGCTTCCCGCGACGTTGAAGTAGGTGTCCAGATGCATATCGACCATCGGGTCGGGCCGGTCGCTCGGGATGAGCGGGTGGCCCGGCTGGTGGACGACGCCGATCTCGTCGTAGCTGGGGGTGCAGTCGAGGAACTGGCATACCCCGGCATGGTTTGTCCGGTCTCCGGTGCCGACGAGGGCGAACTCCCCCATCGGCATGAAGTCCCCGCCCTCGAAGGTCCCGGGCTCCTCGACCGTCCCGGCGACCGGGATGCCGAGGATCTCCCAGAGGAATCGGGTAATCTCCGGTTCCCGGGCTCGCTGCTGTTTTGCCGGCCGCGCGACGACGAGGCCGCAGTCGGTCACTGCCTGCTGGTCCCGCATGAAGTAGAGGTTTGCAAGCGGCTCCTGCCCCGGTATCCGGACGTCCACCCCGCCCCGGGGGTGCCCCCGTCCCACCTCGAGGACCGGGTTCAAGAGGAGGAGAGTGAAGAAGTGCAGCGAGTCCAGTCCGTCGGCGTTCTGCTCCATGCTCCGGCGCGCCGCCGCCACCTCTTTCACGTCCCCCCGGATGGTGACGGTCTCGTACGCCCAATCGACGAGCCGCCGCCGCACCGCCGGGTCGCGGTCGGCGGATTCAAGGACCGTCTCCTTGAGGTGCAGCACCCGGACGCCGAACTCCTCGCGGAGGGTGCGGGTGAGCGCATCGTGCTCCCGGCGCGCCTCGTACCGGCTGAACGCCCGCTCGTAGAGCGCTGTATACGGCTCGAGCAACCCGAAGAACATCTCGACCCCCGGCCGGTGAACAGCAACCGTCCGGAGCGGCTCCCACTCCGCCCGCACGCCCGTTATCATACTCTTCATCCTCCATGCCGGGGAGCAATGAAGAAGTACGCGATCATCACCCCGGCAGCCGTTGCTGCCGCGAGGATCCAGTTCACCCGCCCGCTGAGAGCAAAACTGATGCCGGAATAGATGGCAAACACGAGAATGCCGTAGAGGAGGGTTCTTGCATACCGATGCATCGTATGAGTCCTCTTGCCGGTGAACGGATAAACCTGCCGCGGACCGGGACCGGAGATTCAGGCGAGTTATCACCGTCAAAACAAGAAACTACGCTCTCAACGCTGTCCATCGCCTCCCGGGGAGGCGGGCAGAGCCATCCCCGGGGTCTGAAACCGCAATAATTATTATTCGGGGGAACAACCGACTCACAAGAGATACTATCCACAACCCCGGAGGTGTTCACCTTGAAGATCAGACGTTATAAGTCTCCCATCTCAACGACCGCAAAACCGTTCAGGATAGTGCGGCGGCTGCAGCGCAACCCGACCTACACCCCGCTCAGGACCGGGCCGGTGGTGAACGCCGCCGTGCTCGCCGCTCTCTCGGCGACATCGGCCATGTCCGGGCTGACGCTCGGGGTCTGCATCCGCCTTGCAGGGCTGTGAGACCGCCATCAACACCGCCTTTTTTGGGCCCGTCATAACCCGATGAGATCCATCACCCGGAGCCCGAACAGGACCATCCCCGACCGTAGCGCCCCGAGGAGGGTTTCGCCTTCGATTGTGACGGTGCCGTTTCGCATCGCCGCCCGGAACGTATCAAACGGTTGGTTTGACGCCATGACGTCCTCCACCACTGTGGAGTCGGCGGTCACCGTGACGAGCGGGTCCGGGCAGCCCTTTGCGTCGAACTGCACGATCTTCCGGTCGTGAAAGGTGATTCCGATGACCAGAACGCCGTCGGGAGAGACGACGTGAAGGTTGACCTTCTCGGCTTCGAACGGCCCGGTCACCCACCCCGGCAGCCGACCGGCATACTCGTTGTAGGTCAGGGTATACTCCCGCATCGCAAAGAGGAGGTTCACCTCTTCCGGGGTCATATCGGCGTTATCGACCACGAGCCCGCCCGTCCCCGCCACAAGCGTCAGCACTGCCAGGAGGGCGAGAACCACCCGGAGAGCCGGGATCACCGCAACCCCTCCGTCCGCTCCCCGCCTTCCGGTGCGCCGGTGCCGGGAGTGATGCTACACCCGGATAGAGTCCCCTGGTTGCCCCTGCGGGCGAGCGAATAGCAGCCGTACATGCCGTCTCTGAGGAGGAGTGAGGAAGTTCAGGTATTTCAGAATATCTATCCGCGCCCCACGGGGGAGGGGGGCCGGAACGGGTTTGCCGCCCGGGACCGCACCCCGGGGTGCAGGCAGGGCGACCGGGGCCGAGATCGCGCGGACCCCGCGTGGAAGGGCGCATCCGGGCGGGGAAAAGGAGATATGGCGGCACCGTGTATGGAGAGTTAAGAAGCGCGGACAATCTCTGTACCCGGGCAGATGGTGACCTGTGGAAGAGGATAATATCATCGAGGTGCGGGACCTCGAACATACGTTCAACGGTTTTGCTGCGGTGCGCGGCATCAGTTTCACCGTCAGGAGAGGCGAGATCTTCTCGTTCCTCGGCCCCAACGGCGCAGGAAAGAGCACCACCATCAACATCCTGACAACGCTCCTCCCCCTTCAGAAGGGTACGGTGCGGGTGGCCGGCTACGACGTCGCACGGGAACCCGGGAGAGTCCGGGAGTCCATCGGCATCGTCTTCCAGGACGATGTGCTCGACCGCGACCTCACGGTCCGGGAGACGATGGAGTTCCACGGACGGCTCTACGCCATTCCCCGCGACGAGCGGCGCCGACGGATCGACGACCTGCTCCGGGTCGTGGAACTCGGCTCAAAACGGGACGAACGGACGAAGAACCTCTCCGGCGGCATGAAACGGCGGCTCCAGATCGCCCGGGGGCTGATGACCCGGCCGGAGGTCCTCTTCCTGGACGAGCCAACGCAGGGGCTCGACCCCCAGACACGGATGCGGATGTGGGAGTATATCCGGCAGGTGAACGGTGCCGGGACGACGATCTTTTTGACGACACATTATATGGATGAGGCTGATATGCTCTCGGATCGGATCAGCATCATCGACCACGGCAAGATCGTTGTCTCCGGCACCCCGGGAGAACTGAAGAACACCCTCGGCGAGGACGTCGTCTACCTGGAGACGGCAGACGACATGAAGGCCCGGGAGAGCCTCCGGGGGGTCGGGGAGATTCAATCTATCACCGAGTCACCCCGCGGCCTCTCGATCACGATCTCGGCTGACGGGAGCCACTGCCTCCCGCGGATCGTCGATGCGGTGCGTGGCGCCGGGATCGGGATCTCGAGCGTGAACCTCAAGAAACCGACGATGGACGACGTGTTTGTCTACTACACCGGCAGGGAACTGCGGGATGAAGGGGCATGACTGCCATGGCATGGGAGTTCCTCACCGTCTACTGGCGCGAGATGATCCGATTTGTCCGGTTCAGGACGCAGCTCCTCTCATCGCTCCTGCAGCCGGCGCTCTGGATGGCGTTTTTCGGCGTCGCGATGTCCTCGAACTTCAACCGGTTCACCTCCGCCATTCCGGCCCCGGCTGGCATCGTCCCGGTCGACTACCTCACCTTCATGGCCGCCGGGGTGATCGCGATGACAACCCTCTTTACGAGCCTCTTCGGGGGGATCAGTCTTCTCTTCGATAAGAACTGGGGGCTGATGCGGGAGATGCTCGCGAGCCCCATGCCCCGGACCCACATCATGCTGGGGGTCAGCCTCTCGGGGATGACGAAGTCGTTCATCCAGGTGGCCATTATCATGGCGTTCGGGCTCCTCCTCGGGGTAGAGTTCTTCCCCGGGTTTTCGGCCACGCAGATCGCCCTCTCGGTCCTCGGCATATTCGTCTTCGTCGGCGTCTTCTCGCTCGGGTTCCTCCTCTTCTCCTCAACCATCTCAATGCGCCTCGAGAGCCCGGAGGGGCTGCAGGGGATCATCACGCTCCTCACCCTGCCACTCTTCTTCGTCTCGAACGCCCTCTACCCCATCCAGGCGTTCCCGCCGCTCTTACAGGCTCTCTCGATCTACAACCCGCTCACCCACCTGGTCAGTGGGGTCCGCTACTTCGCCCTCGGGAACGACTTCTTCGCCGTCGGCGCGCGCTACTCCTACACCACGACCGACGTCCTCGTATCGTTCGGTTACCTCGCGGTCTTTGCGGCGGTGATGTATCTCCTCGCCCGCCGGACGTTTGAGAAAGCGGTAGTAACATAAGAACAACCAAGAGAAGGGTGAACATGCAGGGAACCAGGTATGCAATGCTGGTATTGCTGGTCCTCGCCGTCGTCGCCGGCTGCGTCGGGGTGCCGGGCCTTGAGACGACGGAAGGATTCAACCAGACGGTCACGGTGGAGCCGGATAGCGATCTCGTCGTGATCAACCGGAACGGCGGCGTGACCGTGAACGTCCGGGAAGGGGAGACTGTCGTCGTCAGTGCGGTCAAACGGTCCGTCTACGGCCAGGGCGAACTTGATATGGTCCGGATACAGGTGACGGAGGGCGATCCTCTCCGGATCGAGACGGTGTATACCGGAACAGTAAACCCGCGGGTGAGCGTCGACTTTACGATAGAGGTGCCCCCCACGCTCGTCCTGCAGATGGTGGAGAGTTCGAACGGCCCGATCGACCTTGCAGGGGTGCGGGTGAACGCGACAGAACTCCGGACATCAAACGGTCCCGTGCGGGTTCGCGGCGCTCCCGGCGGTGACATCACGGCGGCCACCTCGAACGGACCGATCGAGGTGCGGGGCGCCGAAGGCTACGTCACCGCAAGGACCAGCAACGGCGGGATCACGGTGGAGGGGTCCACGGGAGTTGCAGAACTGCAGACCTCGAACGGCCCGATCGCGGCCGAGATCCCTGCCGTCCGGGGTGATGTGGCGATCACCACAAGCAACGGCCGGGTAGCACTCCGGCTCGCGGAGGACCTCGACGCCAGGATCGTCGCCACCACATCGAACGGTCGAATCGCGGCTGGCGACCTCCCGCTCCTGGCGAGCGAGTCGTCGGGTACCCGGATAGCGGGCACGCTCGGCGACGGAGGGGCGACGATCGCCGTCACCACCTCGAATGGGAATATCGATCTTTCGGGGCTCTGAACCCCGTAACCTTTTACCCGTACGTGACCAACCTTCGAACATCCATGAACCGCCCGCACCTCCTCTACTTCACCGTAGAGGGGATATCCTGTGCACTCCCGCTTGCCGATACCCGGCAGGTCGTCGGCATGGTGGCCCTGCAGCCGGAGACCGGCGGGCGCAGGGGAGTCGCCGGGACCATGAACCTGCACGGCAGGATCGTCCCGGTCTACTCGATCCGGAGACTCCTCGGTCTCCCGGAACGTCCTCCTCTCTCCACCGACGTCCTCATCATTGCTCACCCCGGCAAAGACTGTGTGGCCCTCTGGGTTGATGGGGTTCGGGGGGTGCGGATGAGCGCAAAACCCCTCCTACCCGGGGACACGCCCCCTCTCCCCGGCGTGCTGGTCGCGGAAGACGAAACAGTCCTCATCCACGATCTTCCGGCATTCCTTGCGGCAGACGAGAGCGGACAGTTCCCCCATCTTCCGGGCGGGGTCGAGGCCGGTGAAAAGGAGTCGGCCGATGATCCCGGGAGAGCCGGAGGTATCCTCACCAGCCGGGCGCAAGCGATCGCCCGGCCGAACGAGGAGCCGCGTGAGACCCGGTTCTCGGAGATCCTCACGTTCCGGCTCGAAGGTCGGGAGTACGCCATCGAGACGCAGTACATCCGGGAAGTCTTTATCATCCGCGAGATCACCCCGGTTCCCGGGACGCCCGCTTTCATTGCCGGGATATGTGCCGTCAGAGGGGAGATCATCTCCGTCGTCGATCTCCGCACGCTCTTCGCGATCCCGAAACACGGGCTGACGGACCTCAACCGGGTCATCGTTCTCACTAACGGGACGATAACCTTCGGAATCCTTGCGGATTATATCACGGATATCGGTACCAGGCCGACCGACCGGTTCGCTCCCATAGTTCCCGGCACGACACCGATCAAGCAGCGGTATCTCCTGGGGACCGCAGACGGATCGACGATCGTCCTCGACGCGGGGGCGATCCTCGCCGATCCCGTGATGGTGGTGGACGAAAACGGAAACTGAGACCGCATAACGATCGTTATTGAAAAAATCCACGCGAAACCGCTTATTTTCCAAAGGAACATTATTTAATCCCGCGTGTTCATCACTTAATTGAGCCGTAGAGGAACAAGCGGAGCGGATATACCATGTTCACATTTTTTTCTGACATGAAGGTCGGAACGAAGATTCTCGTCATCTGCCTATTTCTAGCGATCATTCCGGCGCTTATGCTCGGCGTGGTAGCGTATACCAGTTCGAGCGGTGTGATAAACGACCAGATTGAGACGTTGCTTGAGACACAGGTGCACGATGCGAAGGGATGGACCAACGATGTCTACAAACTCACGCGCAACAAAGTGAACAGCGACCTCAACGTCCTCCGGGAGAACTTCTATGCCCGGGGCACTCCCGAGATCATCGACGGGAAACTGACGTTGGTGGGCGCCAACGGCGATCCGTATACCATCAACGATAACTTCGAGATCGTCGATCAGGTCCAGTCTCTGGTCGGCGGGGCGGCGACGGTCTTTCAGGTGAACGACAACAACGCCGTCCGGATCTCCACAAACGTCATCGGGACCGACGGCAGCCGGGCGGTCGGGACCGAGCTGACTCAGAACGTCTACGACGTCGTGGTGAGCCAGGGGGAGACCTATTACGGGAGCAGGGACCTCTTCGGTAAACGTTACGTCACGGCATACGAGCCGATAAAAGACAGCAGCGGCAAGATCGTCGGGGTCCTCTTCGTCGGGACGGAGGAGGGGGAGACGCTCGACGTCGTCAGGGCGAGCCTCAGAGACACGGTCATCGGCAGCAACGGTTACATGTTCGTCATCGACAGCACGGGAGAGGTCCTCGTGCACCCGTCCCTCGAGGGAGAGAACTGGTCGGACGAAGGCTTCGTCCGCGAGATGATCCAGAACAAGGTCGGGGTCATCCGCCACCAGATCGACGGCACCGACATCATCGATGCCTACACCTACTACGAACCGCTCGACTGGTACATCGTCTCGCGCGCCGAACTCTCCGACTTCACCGGACCGATCGATACCATCCGGAACACGATCATCGTCGTCCTCCTTGCCTCGATCGCGATCGGCGTCGTGATTGCCATCCTCTTCGGCCGCTCGATCTCTGAGCCGCTGCAGCAGGTGGTGTTGATGCTCAAAGAGCTCCGCAACGGCCACCTCTCCGCCCGGCTCAACATCAAGCGGCAGGACGAGATCGGGGTCATGGCTAAAACGATGGACGAATTCGCCGGCGACCTCCAGACAAACGTCGTCGGGAACCTCAAAAAGATCGCCCTCGGCGAGTACGTCAAGGAGTTCCCGGTCACCGACGAAGGCGACGAGATCCGGCCTGCGCTCGCGCTGATGGTCCAGTCGCTCGACCACCTCCATAAAGAGACGATCAAACTCACGGATGCTGCACGCGCGGGCGACCTCTCCATCCGTGGCGACGAGACGGCATTCCGCGGCGGCTACCGGATGATCATCGCCGGGTTCAACAAGACCCTCGAGTCGATCACGGAACCGGTGAACGAGGCGATGCGGCTTGCCAGGTACTACGCTTCCGGTGACTTTACCGCCCGGTTCGACGAGAAGATCCCGGTCGCCGGGGAGTTCGTCGCTTACCGCGACGCCCTCAACACCATCGGGATCGAGCTCTCGCGGCTGATGAAACTGATCAGCGAGGAACTCTACGAGGGCGTCTCGGTCCTCTCCCTGGCATCGAACGAGATCCTGGCGGTCACGACCCAGCTCTCCGCGGCCAGTTCGCAGACCGCCGCAACGGTGAACGAGACCTCGGACTCGGTCGAGAGCGTCAGGAAGAAGACCGAACTTGTGAACCAGAAGACAAAAGGTGTCTCCGAGAAGGCGATGCGGGCGCTCGACGTCTCAAAGGACGGCCAGAAGTCCGTACGCGAGATCCTCGAGGGTATGAACCAGATCCAGCGGCAGATGGATATCGTCCGGATGAACGTTATCCGGCTCTCGGAACAGAGCCAGGCGGTCGGCGAGATCATTGCAACGGTGACCGATATCTCCGAACAGTCCAACCTGCTCGCGGTGAACGCCTCTATCGAGGCTGCAAAGGCCGGGGAGTTCGGGAAAGGGTTTGCGGTCGTCGCAAACGAGATTCATAACCTTGCCGAGCAGTCGAAGAAGGCAACCTCGAACATCCGGGTCATCCTCACCGACATCCAGCAGGGAGTCTCCTCGACGGCGGTCTCGACCGAGCAGGGGATCCGGTCCGTGGCGGACGCAGCCCGGTTGACGAGCAACGCGCAGGAGGCGATCGAGGTGCTCGCCCGGTCGATCGCGGACACTTCGCAGGAGGTGATCGAGATCGCGGCCTCGATCCAGACGCAGGCGTCAGGGATAGACCAGATCTCCCGCGCGATGGAGAACATCCGCGACGCGGCACAGAAGAATCTCGAGACCACCCACAAGGCGGAGAAGACCGCAGGGGACCTGCACGAGCTCGGTGGCCGCTTGAAGAGGATCACCCAGCAGTACCGGGTCTAACACGGCTGCCATGACGGGATCGGACGAAGCATTTCGCGCCCGCCTCCTCGAGACGTTCCGCGAGGAGGCGGACGAGTATCTTGAGGCGATCACCGGCGGACTGCTCGAACTCGAGAAGGGGGGGCTCGAGCCCGAACTGGTTGAGTCGGTCTACCGCAGGATCCACAGCCTGAAGGGAGCAGCGCGTGCGGTCAATCTCCGGGAGATCGAGTCGGTCTGCCAGAACCTCGAGACCGTCTCCTCTCTGGTGAAACGAGGCGAGTACACTCCCGGGGAGGACGACTTCGACCTCTTCCACCGGACGCTCGCGGTCGTGAAGGCGCTTCTCCGGGGAGAGCGACCCGATGCCTCACCGGCGGAGATCATCGGGGCGCTCCGGGCCCTTCCCGAAGGCAAGAAGTCGGCCGGCGACGAGAAACCTGTCGGGGACGGCCGGCGAGACGAACCGGGTCCGGCCCCGGGGGAGAACCGCGCTCCCGGGACGGCTGAAAGCCGCAACGGCGGCGAAACGACCCTGCCGGGGTCGGACGGCGGCACCGTGAGGGTTGCGGCCCATAAACTCGACCGGCTCACCGCCGGGGCCGACAGCCTCCTCACGACACAGCTCTTCATCACGCAACGGATACGCGATCTCGAGGAGATGATGACCCGGTTCACCCTCTGGCAGTGGAACCACTCCCAGGCGTTCAACGACCTGCACCTGATCCGCAGAAGGGCGTTCGGTGAAGAAAGGGCGGCGATCCCTCCCGACCTTATCCTGCCGCTCCAGCGAGCGGTCGAGTTCCAGGAGTACAACCGGGAGTTTGTGGCCAATCTGCAGCACGATCTCGCCATGCACCTCCGGGCGATGGAGATGGACCAGACGGCGCTCAAAGCGAGCATCTCCGAGATCTCCGACCTGGTTCACGATGCCGCACTGTTGCCGGCTTCGAGCATGCTCGCGCCGTTCTCTGCGTTCGTGAGAGAGTTCTCCCGAACCTCGGGGAAATCTGTCGACCTCACGATCGAGGGGGGTGAGATCGAGGTCGACCGGCGTATCCTCGACGCGTTGAAGGAGCCCGTCACGCACCTCATCAGGAACAGCATCGACCACGGGATCGAGGACCCGGAGACCCGGCTGGCCCGGAAGAAGCCGGCCAGCGGAACGGTCCGGATCCGGGTCTTTCCCCGCTCCGGCAGCAGGGTCGGTATCGAGGTGGCCGATGACGGTGCCGGCATCGACAGCAGTGCTATCCGGAGGACCGCTCTTGAGAACGGGGTGATCACGATGGACGAGGACGCGGCCCTCACGGACAGCGAGGCGATCTGGCTCATCTTCAAGTCGGGGATGACGACAAGCCGGATCGTCACCGACCTCTCCGGGAGAGGACTCGGCCTTGCGATCGTGGAGGATGCCGTATCCCGCCTCGGTGGGGAGGTGACGGTCTCCTCGACTCCAGGGAGAGGAACTACCATCACCTTCTTCGTCCCGGTGAGGATGACCACCCTCCGCGGGCTGCTCGTGCGCTCGGAGAGGCAGGTGTATGTCCTCCCGATACAGCAGGTGAAGCAGGTGCTCCGGGTGCGCCCCGACTCTCTCGCCATCTCCAGGAGCCGGCCGACGATCCGGGTATCGGGGGAGACGATCGAGGTCATCCGGCTCACCGACGCCCTGGGGGTCCCCGCGGCCGGTCCGGCACCGGAAAAGGGGCGTCCGACACCCCTGGTCATCATCGCATACGGGGCGGGACAGATCGCGTGCATGGTTGATGAAGTGATCCGGGTGCAGGAGATCGTCGTCCGGCCGCTCGGGAGCCAGCTCCGCTCCGTCCGGAGGATCGAAGGAGCCGTGATCCTCGGGGATGGGAGCGTGGCACTCGTCCTCGACCCGCTTGAACTGATTCAGGACGCAATGCAGGCAGATCGGCCGGCGCCGGCACCTCGACTCCCGGGAGAGACGGGGCAGCGGATCCTCGTCGTGGAGGACTCGATCACCTCGCGAGTCCTGCTTCAGACGGTCCTTGAGAGAGCAGGGTACCGTGTAGAGACTGCCGCCGACGGTGTCGACGCACTCGCAAGATTTAAGCAGCATGAGTTTGATATGCTCGTTTCAGATGTGGATATGCCCCGGATGAACGGTTTTTCGCTCATCGAGAAGATTCGTGCCGAAGCCCGACAGACTGCCGATCTCCGGGTGGTAGTCGTCACTTCTCTCGACTCACCCGAAGACCGGGAGCAGGGGAAGGCAGTCGGGGTAGATGCCTATATTGTCAAGAGCAGTTTTGAGACGAAAGGCTTTCTTGAGACAATCCGTCGCCTGATGCATCGCCGCTGACAGAGAGGGAGCAATTACTATGAAAGAACGAGGAGAAAGAACGCCAATGAGCATTCTGGTGGTGGAAGATAGCCGGACGCAGGCAGAATATCTTCGCCACATTCTTGAGACGGAAGGATACGACGTCACCCTGGCTGCAGACGGCGCCACGACGCTACGGCGGATTGAGGCCGCACCACCCGACATCGTTCTGACCGACGTCCTGATGCCCGGGATGGACGGGTACGAACTCTGCCGCCGGATCAAGCAGATGAATGCGGAGATCCCGGTTATCATGGTCACCAGCCTCTTCGACCCTGCCGACGTGATGAAGGGGCTCGAATCCGGGGCCGACAGTTTCATCGTCAAGCCCGTCACCCCCGGGCACGTCCGCACCCAGATCGAGGCTGTCCTGCGGACGGCGGAGATGCCCGACCCGGACGGTTCTCCGGCAGGACTGGAGGTTCCCTTCTCCGGCAGCGTGTATACCATCTCCGCCGGAAGGCTCAAGATCCTCAACACCCTCCTCTCAACGTATTCTATCGCGGTGACGAAGAACACCGAGCTCCAGGAGGTGCAGGAACAGCTGCACTCCTTAAACGATCAACTCCAGGAGGCCGTCGGGGATCTCTCGCGCAGCAACGAGAGCCTTGTGGCGGAGAACCAGGAGCGGAGACGTGTGGAGAAGGCTCTCGCGGATGCGAACAGAAAGCTCCAGCTCATGGCGAGTATCACCCGCCACGATCTCTTGAACCAACTCTCGGCACTCTGGGGATACCTGGACCTGGCTCTCACGCTGCACGAGCGGGAGCCGGCGAACGCGTGGCGTCATGTCGAGAGCGCCAGGGGGATCGTCGATCGGATCAGCAATACCCTCCGGTTTACTGCCGAGTATCAGGATGTGGGAGCCGCGTCCCCCGTCTGGCAGGAGGTCCGATCGCTCGTGGAGCGAGCGGAGAAGTACCTCACGATGGGGACGATAACCCTCGAGAACGCCGTTCCGGTGGGGGTGGCGATCTACGCTGACCCGCTCATCGAGAAAGTCTTCTCAAACCTCATCGAGAACGCGCTGCGCTACGGGGGGACGATCACCACGATCACCTTCAGCCTCAGGCAGGAGGGGGATGCGTTCACCATCATCTGCGAGGACGACGGGGTAGGGGTCGCTCGCGACGAGAAGGAAAAGATCTTTACCTATGCGCACGGCATGAACACCGGCCTCGGCCTCTTCCTCGCCCGGGAGATCCTCGCCATCACGGGGATCGCAATCAAAGAGACGGGAGTGCCGGGGAAGGGAGCACGGTTCGAGATCCGTTGTCCGGCGGAGGTGATCCGTGTCGACGGCCGGGGCGCCTGACGGGTGCGGAGCGTGGCGCCGGGACTCCCGGTGCCGATCCGGTCTATTCATACACCGGCAGGCCCCCTCATGAACGCCGGAAACCCCCTCGCCGTCTCCTTCTCCGGCACACGGAACCGGATCGCGGCCATCGCCGTGCTGACGGCGCTCACCCTCGGTGGAAACCTGCTCGGCCTGCTCCTCGGCGCACCGGAAGGGCTCCTCCCCCTCCCGGCCCTCCCGCTCAGCATCCCGATCATCCTCGCGAGTTACTGGTACCCCCGGCGCGGTCTCCTCTTCTCCGTATGCCTCGCGGCCGCCTACGCCGTCACGGTCCTCCTCCTCTCTCCGCCTGATCCGCTGCTCCCGCTCACCATTCTCCCCCGTGCGGTCTTCCTCATCCTCATCGGCGGGGTGGTCGCGCTCCTCTCGTCGAGGCTCCGGGAGTCCGAGCAGCAGATGAACCAGATCATCGAGTTCCTGCCTGACGCGACGTTTGCCATCGACCGCGAGGGGAGGGTCATCGCCTGGAACCGCGCGATCGAGGAGATGACCGGGGTGAAGGAGGAGGCCATCCTCAACCGGGGGGACCACGAGTACGCCATACCCTTCTGCGGGGAGCGGCGGCCACTCCTCGCAGACCGGGTCCTCCAGAGCCAGGGGGAGCAGCCGCAGGTTCTCGTCTCGGAGAATACCATCCCGCGTCTCCGCGACGGGAAGGGAGCGCACCTCAGATCCGCGGCGACCGCGCTCATCGACGCAAACGGCAATGTCGCCGGAGCCATCGAGTCCATCCGGGACGTGAGCGATCAGGTGATGATGGAGGCCGCGCTCCAGAACGCCAGCCGCCAGCTCAACACCCTCTCGGGGATCCTGCGCACCGATCTCTCCAACCGCCTCGCCGTCCTGTACGGGCACCTCTCGGTGGGCGTGATGAAGTTCGACGACCCGGAGATCCTGTCGTTCATCGGCGACCTGAACAACGCTGCGAACGGTATCCGGCGGCAGATCGAGATCTCCCGCGAGTTCCGGGATATCGGGACGTCGCCGCCGGCATGGGTGCCCGTGCAGGAGACCGTCAGGCAAGCTGCCGCCGGTCTCACCTTCGGGACTGTCTCCCTCGAAGTGTGGACGGAGCGGCTCGAGGCCTTCGCCGACCCCCATCTCGGCACGGTCTTCTCCCACCTCTTTGAGAACTCGCTCGCTCCGGCAACGGGGGCGACCCGGATCGTCGTCACCTACCACCTGCGCCCGGAAGGTTGTGCAATCATCGTCGAGGATGACGGGACCGGGATCCCCGACGCAGAGAAGGAGGGGCTCTTCGTCCAGAAGGCGGAGGGATACGGGCACGGACTCTTCCTCGCTCACGAGATCCTCGCCATCACCGGGATCACGATCCGCGAGACGGGAACACCCGGCGAGGGGGCGAAGTTCGAGCTCCTGGTGCCGTCAGGGGGGTACCGCATTGTCTGAGATGGTCCGTGAGCTCAGAAGCGCAGAGTTCCCGCTCGCCGACGAGGTCTGGCGCGACTACCACGGTATGACCGGTGATCCGGGCAGGGACAGGATCTTTGCAGTCTTCCTCGCCGGACGGATCGTCTCCCTCGCCCGGTGCAGGAGGCACCCCGACGGCAGCATGGAGGTCGACGGCGTCTTCACGCCCGAGGCCTGCCGCGGGAGGGGGTATGCCCGCATGGCAGTGAGCGCTCTCGTCGTGGCCTGCCACAACGACGATCTCTACATGTACGCGGTCGAGAGCCTCGCGGGGTTTTACGCGGAGTTCAGGTTCATCTCGATACCGGAGCGCGACCTCCCTCCCGCCATCCGGGAGCGCTACACCTGGGCGGCGGGGAATATGGAGGGCGCGGAGGTCCGGCCGATGCGTCGCAGAGCAGGGTTGTGAGCAGACCCCGCAACCCTTATCTCCTGTCGACCAGAGATTACTCGCACGGGAGCCGATAAAGAATGGCAGACGTCTATTTCGCGAATCTCCGGGCGAGGAGCCACCACGAGAGCAAAGTCCAGAAGATCCGCCGTCTCTTCGATGCGGCCGGGTTCGGCGAGGCGGTCCGGCAGGGGGACCTTACGGCGGTCAAACTGCACGTCGGGGAGCGGGGGTGCGACACCTACCTGCACCCGGTCTTTGTCCGGCAGGTGGTCGATAAGGCGAAGGAGAGGGGGGCCCACCCGTTCATCACCGATACCGGCACCCTCTATGCAGGGAGCAGGGCCGACGCCGTCAGGCACACCGTCACCGCCATCGAGCACGGGTTCGACTACGCGGTCGTCGGCGCCCCGGTGATCGTCGCCGACGGCCTTGCCGGCGGCTACTGGGGGGAGATTCCCGTCGAGGGGAAACGCTTCCAGAGCGTTAAGATTGCAGGGAATATCCTCGCCGCCGACAGCATGATCGTCCTCTCGCACGTCAAGGGCCACGACACCGCCGGGTTCGGCGGCGCTATCAAGAATCTGGCGATGGGCTGCGCCCCGCCCCGGGGGAAGGCGGAGCAGCATGCTGCCCGGCCATGCCTGGAGAGCGGGAACTGCATAGGGTGCGGCATGTGCACCATGGTCTGCCCGCAGGCGGCGATGACGGTCGTCGACGGGCGGGCAAAATTCAACCCTGAGCACTGCGTCGGGTGCGGCGACTGCGTGCGCTCCTGCCCTGAAGGGGCGATCGACTTCGACTGGACGACGGAGATCCGGCCGTTCATCGAGCGGCTCTGCGAGTACGCCCTCGGCGCTGTCCGCGGCAAACCCAGGCGGGTGGGCTACATCAATTTCCTTCTCAACATCACCCCGGACTGCGACTGCGTCCCGTGGAGCGATGCGGCAATTGTCCCCGATATCGGGATCCTTGCCTCGACCGACCCGGTCGCGATCGACCACGCGAGCTTTGACCTGGTCAACAGCGAGCGGGGGTTTGCCCGGACACACCTTGCAGCGAACTTCGCGCCGGGGGAAGACAAATTTAAGGGGGTCTGGGACTACACGGACGGCGAGTACCAGATCGATTACGCGGCCTCTATCGGACTTGGGGAGGCCGATTACCGGCTGATCGAGGTGTAAGAGATGACGAACGGAAACGTGCTGCTCCTCTGCGGGAGCCCCCGCCTTGAGGGGAACACCGCACTGGTGCTCAGGGAATGCGCAAAGACCCTCGAGGGCGAGGGGCTTGAAACCGAGACCGTGCTGCTTGGACAGACGCGGATACTCTCCTGCACGGCCTGCGGCCTCTGCAGCGCCGGGGAGTGCGCTCTCGACGACGGTTTAAACGAGATCATCGAAAAGACCCGGGAGGCTGACGGTTTCATCGTCGGCACCCCGGTCTACTTCGGGACGGCGCGGGGAGACGTCACGGCGGCGCTCCAGCGGATAGGGATGGTCTCGATGGCCTCGGACTCCTTCCTCTCGCGGAAGGTGGGCGGCCCGATCGCCGTGGCGCGCCGGGGCGGGCATACCACGACCCTCCAGGAGCTGCTGATGTTCTACCTCATCAACGATATGATCGTGCCGGGCTCGACCTACTGGAATATAGTCTTTGGGCACGCGCCAGGCGAGGCTGCAGGCGACGAGGAGGGGATGCGGACGGTCCGGCGGTTCGCCGAGAACGTGGCGTTCCTGATCAAGAAGCTGCGGTAGGAGACCGGAGAAGAACCTTTTTCCATCTGCCCGGAGAGGGATCAAGCAATGGATCTGTCGTCCGAGCCGATTCATCCGGGCATCGCAGATACGGCACCGCTGACCCGGCGGGAGATCGCCGGCCTCCTCCCGGAGGTCCCGGACTGGTCGCTCGTGGGCGGGCGCCTCTCCGCCCGGTTCGCCTGCAGGGAGTTCGCCGACGCCGCCCGGCTCGTCCACGAGATCGCCGCGTTCGCCATGCGGGAGGGCCATCTCCCCGATATCGGAATCCACGAGAACCGGATGGTGGACGTGGCGTGGTACACCTACGCCATCGGCGGGCTCTCCAAAAACGACTTCATCATGGCCGCGCGGCTCTCCGACCGGCTCCGGTCCCGGCAGGCCGGGACCCTCTAGCCGAACGCCCGCATGACCCGGGCTTTGATCGCCTCTTTCGGGAGCGCGCCGACCACCCGGTCGACGTGCATGCCGTTTGCAAAGAAGAGGAGCGTCGGAATCGCCGTTATGCTGAACTGTGCCGCAAGCCGCGGGTTTTCGTCGACGTTGCACTTGCCGAAGGTCACCCGGCCCGCAAACTCGCGCGCAAGGTCCTCGATCACCGGAGCCACCATCCGGCAGGGGCCACACCATTCCGCCCAGACGTCGATGACCAGGGACGGATGGTTCCCTATGGTCTCCCCGAACGTATTGTCGACGATCTCGATGACACCGCCCGAGGTGCCCATGACTCTGGCCTCGAGTTCCCGGAGGCGCTCCTCCCGGAGACGCTGCAGGTCGTCGTCCACCGGTCCTTTCTCTTCCATGTAGCGGAAGTATGCTTCACGCCCGTATTAAAGTTAGGGAAAATGACGTCCCGAAGGGCGACTGTGGCTGGAGGCAGTGAGCGCGAGCACCGAAGATGGCTGCCGGGTCCGCGGATAAATATATAACCCCGGAAGTACAATGTTTACTACCTCACAGATGGGAAGCGAGGTGGGGTAGTCAGGAAATCCCGGCGGGCTCATAACCCGTAGACCGATGGTTCAAATCCATCCCTCGCTATGTCCGGTTCTTCAGCGCTTTTGTACACAGCCACATCCGGTCGTCTTTCAACGATTCTTCTTTCCGGAAAGCCGACGCGCTCGCACTCGATGGACCCTAAACGGGGTCGAAACGACGCGCGCAAGCAGGGCGAACCGATCAGCATGTGGATAAGACGTTTACAGAATCCCCGAGCACCAAAAATAGGGGATTGCCTCAACCCGAGGTAATCCGGTGAAGATTTCTCAGGTCCGTTCCTTCCCGGCCCTGAAGGCCGAGAGGTCGGACTGGTGGGTGCCGGCCACGTAGTCGACGACGCAGTGACAGCTCTTCTCCCCGTTGATATCCACCGGGTAGCACCCGGTCAGGCACCCGGTGCAGAGGTTCCGATCACCGCACCCGATCGCCTCCACCAGGTCCTCAAGCGGGATGTAGGTGAGCGAGGTTGCCCCGATACTCGCCCGCACTGCCTCGACCTCCCGACCGCTCGCGATGAGCTCCGTGCGGGTGGGCATATCCACCCCGAGGTAGCAGGGGGCGATGATCGGCGGAGAGCCGACCCGGAGGTGGATCTCTTCTGCCCCCGCGTCCCGGATCATGTTCACGATTCGGCGGGATGTCGTCCCCCGGACGATGCTGTCGTCGACGAGGACCACCCGTTTGTCCTTCAGGTTCCCCCGGACGGTGTTGAGTTTGATCCTGACCGCCCGCTCCCGCTGCTGCTGGGTCGGCATGATGAACGTCCGGCCCATGTAACGGTTCTTCATCAGTCCCTCGACGAACGGGATCCCGGACCGTTCAGCGTAGCCCGCGGCATACGCGATGCCGGAGTCCGGGACCGGGCAGACCGTATCCGCCTCGACCGGGGCAGCATCATGGAGTTTCTGCCCGATCCGGCGCCGGACGTCGTAGACCAGCGTCCCGTCGATGACCGAGTCGGCGCGGGCGAAGTAGATATACTCGAAGATGCAGTACGCCGTCCGGTTCGCGGTCGCTATCTGGATGGAGGAGAGCCCGGTCTCATCGATCCTGACCAGTTCTCCCGGGCGCACGTCCCGGATGAATGTGCCGTCCAGCGCATCGATCGCCACGCTCTCCGAAGCGACGATGTAACCGCCGTCGATCTTGCCGATACAGAGCGGTTTGATGCCGAGCGGGTCGCGGAAGGCGTAAACGGTCTCGTTTAACAGCGCGACGGCGGCATAAGAACCCCGCAGGCGCCGCATGCAGAGCCGGACCGCATCCTCCATGCTCTTTGAGGTCCGGAGGGCATCGGCGATGATGCTCCCGATGATCTCGGTATCGGTCGTGGTGCAGAAGATCTGACCCCGGCGCTCGTATTCCTCCCGGAGTTCGATCGTGTTCACCAGGTTGCCGTTGTGGGCGATCGAGAGGTCGAGCCCCTGATACCGAAAGTTGAACGGCTGAACGTTCTCAGGAACTTTTGACCCTGTCGTCGGGTAGCGTACGTGTCCGATTCCGGCGTTGCCCCGCAGATCCTGCAGGGTATGGCTGTTGAAGACCTCGGCAACGAGCCCCTGGGCCTTGTGGGTGTAGAGGGTCGTGCCTTCAAAAGTGGAGATCCCCGCGCTCTCCTGCCCCCTGTGCTGGAGAGCGTACAGGGCATAGTACAGCGGAAAAGAGACACCGCCAGCATCGACGATGCCAACGATACCACACATGATACAGCTCTAATGCGTCGGTACCTTTGCCTTCTTCTCCGTCCAGCGGTAACTGCGGATTCTCCGGCTTCTGCCGAACCCGCAGGCCGCACAGACCTTGTGCTGTGCGTGGAACGAGATTTTGCCACATCGCCTGCAGGCGATGTGGGTGCGTTTCTGCCGCTTGCCCATCGAGGGTGTGCCTTTTGACATTATCTCTCACCTACTCATTCAACTGAAGGGGTAATGTAGATCACATTGTCACCGCGGACGATCAACGTGCCGAGTTTCTGCGCCGTGCCGTCCACTTCTTCTTCTGCCTTATCCAATACCAGATTCATGTGAACGTCGTATCCCTGGAGGATTCCCCGGATCTCCCTTCCACCTTTAAGGCTGATGATGACGGGCTGACGATTCAGTACCTGATCTAAAATATCCAACGGTCTTGGCGTCATATGATTACCCTGTGCCGTCCTTTCTGGAGTAATATATTTGAGTGAGGAAGCTACTTAAATATAACCGCGTTGCTCTGCATCGCATGATAGGTCCTTGAGGTCTCGATTCCATGCCGAAGATCACCGTAAAGAAACGTCACGTCATCCGAAAGTCGCAGATAACCGGGCTCCTGGACCGGCTCACCAACGAGATCGGAGCGTCGGCCGAACTCTTCCGGTCCGACCGGATCGAGCGGGTGGAGACGGATGCCCCCATCGAGATCTACCTGGTGGATAAAAAACCGCTCCTGATAGCCTCCGGGGACTGGGCCTTCCCCACCCTCCGCGGCCTCGTCGAGCACCCGATCCCCGAGCGGCGGGTGGTCGTGGATGCGGGCGCGATCAGGTTCGTCGCAAACGGCGCGGATGCCATGCGCCCCGGGATCGTCTCGATCTCGCCCGATGTCAGGGAGGGGCACCCGGTGCAGGTCGTCGAAGAGCGCTACGGCAAACCGCTCGCCGTCGGTATCGCGCTCTTTGATGCCGCCGATATGGAGCAGCAGGAGAAGGGTAAGTCGGTCAAGAGCATCCACTTTGTCGGAGACGACATCTGGAATCTCGAGATCTGAACCGATTTTAAAAGATACTATTAAATAAAATTCTTCCCTCACTTTTCTTATGGTTAAGAAGCTCTTTGACAGCATCCTCGGTAAAAGTCCCGTTAAAAACGAAGATGAATACATGGAGCTCGATCTCGCCTCATATGAAGGGTCGAGCACCGAAGAACCAGCAGCCATGTACATCAAGATCGCCACCATCGCCGACCTCAAAGATACCCCCCGCGTCAAAGACGAGGTCTACAACGGCAACATCGTCATCGTCGATATCGGGCGGCTGAAGATGGACAAGGTGACGTTCGAGCGGGTCTTAAAGGACCTCCGCGACGTGGCAAAAGACGTGAACGGGGATATCGTCGGTCTTGGTGAGCAGAAGTACGTCGTCATCACGCCGATGTCCGTCAAGGTCTCCCGCGAGAAGATCGGCGGTGGCGTCTAGTGCGGGAATCCTATCCCGGAACCTGTCCCGCGTGCGGGGGTGATATCCAGATGGTCCACCACCGCCTCGAGATCCCCCACTTCCCTGATCTCCTGCTCGTCGTGATCTCCTGCGGCGCCTGCGGCTACCGGCACACCGACACCATCATCCTCGGGGAGGGCAACCCGGTCAGGTGGACGGTGCGGGTCGAGGAGCCCGGGGACCTCGCCATCCGGGTGGCCCGGAGCACGACGGGAACGATCGAGATCCCGGAACTCGGCCTCGCGGTCGAGCCCGGGACCGCCTGTGAAGGGTTCGTCACCAACATCGAGGGGGTTCTGTCCCGCTTCGAGCAGGCGGTGGAGACAGTCCTCGCGAACCCGGAGAGCGACGAGGAGCGGGCAGCCGCACTCCAGATGCTTGATACGCTCGCCGCAGCGCGGGAGGTGGCCGTCCCGTTCACGGTCATCCTCGAGGACCCCGCCGGAAACAGCATGCTCGTCAGCGAGAAAGCCGAAAAGATGCTCCTCGATCAGGGCGAGACCTGATATTTTTCTTTTTGCCCCACCGGGTTACTGTGAACTACCCCGCCCTGAAGGACGGGGCTTCCTGCTTCATCCTTCCTCTACTGAGGCAAGTCCACAGGCTCTATGGCGCGTTCCGCACCTGCTACTCCGACAAGGTTCTGTTCTTGCAGGGCAAATTTCTTGATATTGATTGCCGCGTTGATGTCACGGTCGTGGTGAGTGCCGCAGTCGGGACAGACCCATTCCCGGTCTGAAAGTGTGAGATCCCGCTTGAGATGCCCACACTGATGACAAATCTTTGAGGAGGGATCAAACCTCCCGATCGCGAGAAGGGTCTTCCCGTATTTTCGGCACTTATATTCCAGCATCGTGAAGAACGTGCTCCACGATGCATCTCCAATGCTCAGTGCGAGGTTATGATTCTTCTGCATTCCGGAGACGTTCAACGATTCTACTGCGATTGCTTGGTTCTCGCTCACAACTCGGAAAGAGAGGTTGTGCAGGAAATCGTTTCTCTGGTTTGCTACCTTCTCGTGACACCGGGCAAGTTTCCTGATGGCCTTCTGGCGATTCTTCGATCCCTTCTTCTTCCGGGATAGTCTGCGCTGGAGGCACTTCAGCCTCCCGAGAGACTTACGCAGGTTCCTCGGGTTCCCCACCTTCTCTCCCGTCGATAGTGTAGCGAAGTCGGTCAGACCTACATCGATACCGAGCGTAGTTTTGGATGAGAACGGCGCGGGCGCGGGCGCGGGGTTCCCGTCGTCGACGAGAATCGAGACAAACCATGTCCCGGTCGAAGTGACCGATACGGTTGCCGATTTCATCTTCCCGGAGAACATCCTGTGGAAGATGGTTCTGATCTCGCCGATCTTCGGGAGTTTGATCTGATGTCGCCCGAAATTCACAGCGTAATGCTGAGGCACCTGAAAGGATTGTACCGGATTTTTCTTAGACTTGAACAGGGGAAATCCTTTCTTCTCCCGGAAGAACCGGGTGAAAGCGTTATCAAGATTCTTGTTTGCAATCTGGAGTGACTGTGAGTTGACCTCTTTGAGCCACGGGTGTTCTTCCTTGAGTGCGGGAAGGCGGTTATTCAGGTCAAAACAGGATAGTTTCTGACCATCCTGTTCGTATGCTCGGATCTTCTGCTCCAGAGAATGGTTGTACACAAACCGACAGGCATGGATGTGCTGCATGAGGAGAGGTACTTGCCCCCGAGAAGGGTACATCCGATACTTGTAGGCCTGGAGCATACGAATAATATTGGGCCTTATAATAAAATGTAGTTTCCGGTAATCTCTCCGAGAGGGTGACGAAGGGCGGCTTCGCTTTCATCCCCACCCTGAAGGGTGGGGTCTTCCCGCTCCGCCCCCTTCACCCCCACAAGATAAAGTAGGACCTCTTCCCATACGCGACACCCTGAGGTGAACAGAATGGCACGAACAATATCGGTGCTGAAGTGGGAGAGCAAAACAGAGGTCGAGAACGCCGTCCATGATATAAAGGCAGAGATGGACCGGGAAGGGGGGCTATCCAAGGAGACGGAGCGGGCGATGCAGCACTCGCTCATGGTGGCCGATCCCGACCTCACCGAGCATTTCCTGAAGCAAGTCCGGGAGCACGTCCCCGATGCGCTCCACTACTTTGAGGAGCACGGCGGCGGGGCGTAGACGCGAATATCGGACAGGTGTGAGGGGCGAGGGGAGATCCCTCACTTAATCTCGACGCCCTTCAGCCGGACGCCGGGCTCCCGTGTCACCGTGCCGACCACCCGGGCGTCGGGGATGATCGCCCGGATGGCGGCGACGCTCTTCTCCGGGGCGACGAAGGCGTAGCCCATGCCCATGTTGAAGGTGCGGTACATCTCGACGTCGCTTATGCCGCCGGCCTCCTGCAGCCAGGCAAAGATTGCCGGGACCGCGAGGGGATCGGTGACGGAGAACCCGTAGCCCGTGAGCCGCGTAAAGTTCAGGAGCCCGCCGCCGGTGACGTGGCACATCCCGTGGATTGCGCAGGCTTCCGTCACCCGGAGCACCTCGGCGTAGATCCGGGTCGGGGTCAGGAGTTCCTGCCCGAGGGTCCTGTCGTTCGCAAGCCTTGTCTCGTAGGAGGCGCAGTCCTCGACGACTTTCCGGGCGAGGGTTAAGCCGTTGCTGTGGATGCCGCTTGAGGGGACGCCGACGATGACGTCGCCGGGGACGATCGCTTCACCCGTGACGACCTTCTCTTTCTTCTGGACCCCAAGGCACGTCCCCGCAAGGTCGAGGCCGTTCACGAGCCCTTTCAGGGTCGCGGTCTCGCCGCCGACGATGTTCATGTTCGCGAGTCTCGCACCCTCGTTCAAGCCCCGGCCGATCTGGGCCATCTTCTCCGGCAAGAGGGCATCGGTCGCGATATAGTCGACGAACGCCACCGGTTCGAGGTTCATCACGTAAAGGTCGTTGACGTTCATCGCGATGCAGTCGATCCCGACGGTGCTCCAGTCACCGAGCTCGTCCGCGACGAGCATCTTCGTCCCGACGCCGTCAACCGCGAGCGCGAGGACATAGGGGCCGCAGTCGATCATCCCGGCGAAGTGCCCGACCTTCCCGAGCATTCCGAACGCACCGGTCCTCCGGTAGGTAAGCGAGTCGATCAGCGCCCGCACCGAACGGGCCTCGAGGTCGATATCGACCCCTGCTTCACGGTAGGTATGTTCTTCAGTCATCTGAGTTCTCCGAGAGACGGAATTCGTCGTGCAACACCTGCAGGGCCCGCTTGCCGTCTCCACCCTTCACGACGAACGAAACGTTCACTTCGCTTGAGCCCTGCGAGATCATCATGGTGTTGATAGAGGCCCGGCCGAGCGCGGAGAAGATCCGGCCTCCCGTCCCGGGGGTCCCGGCCATCCCCGCACCCACGACGGCGACCGCAGCGACGTCGCGATCGTAGGTGGCCTCGCGCACGACACCTTGCTGCACGATCGGATCGAGCGCGGCCATCGCGGCCTCAAGGTGGGACTCGTCGATGATGAGGGAGATGTTGGCTTCAGAGGAGCCCTGCGAGATCATCATGACGTTCACCTCCCGCTCCGCGAGCGCGGAGAAGATCGTCTTTGCAACCCCGGGACGGCCGATCATCTGCGCACCGTTGACGTTGACCAGGGCCACCTTCTCGATCAGGGCGACGGCCTTGACCACCCGCTTCTCCTGGTGCTTATCCCGGAGGATGAGGGTCCCGGGGACTTCAGGCCGGAAGGAGTTCTTGACCCGGATCGGGATATCCTTCTGCATCGCGGGCTCGACCGACCGCGGGTGGAGGACCTTTGCGCCGAAGAACGAGAGCTCCATCACCTCAAGATAGGAGATGTCGTCGAGAACCCGGGCGTCTCTGATGATCCGGGGATCAGACGTCATCACCCCGTCGACGTCGGTCCAGATCCAGATCTCGTCGGCATCGATCCCGGCGCCGAGGACGGCAGCCGAGTAGTCGGAGCCGCTCCGCCCGAGGGTAGTGACGACGCCCTGCTCGGTCGCCCCCATGAACCCCATGATCACCGGGACGGAGTCCGCAAGGAGCGGGGTTACCCGGCTCCGGATCTTCGCTTCACTCGCCGGGAGAGCGCGGGCGTCCCCGTGGTTCGCGGTCGTGACGATCCCGGCCTCGGCACCGTCGAGGGCGACCGAGGGGATACCGCGCTGCCGGAGGGCGGCCGAGACGATCGGGGCGGAAAGCCGCTCCCCGAAGGAGATGATGTAGTCGCGGGACCGGGGCGTCAGCTCCTTTAAGGTATGCACCGCGCTGAGGATGTTCTGCAGCCGGACAAACCGGTCGTCGATGACCGCGGTCGCCTCGTCTACGTAGTCGGGGGCCGCCTCCTCGAGGAGCCGGGTGTGCCGGGTCCGCATCGTCCGGAGGAGATCCCCGATCAGGGGCTGCTCCTTACTCGTTACGACCTCGTCGGTCACCGCGATGATCTGGTCGGTGACCTTCGAGCATGCCGACACGACAATCGCGACCTCGTCACCTGCTCGCCGATGTGATTCTACAATGTCTGCGACCCGCCGGATACAGTCCGCCTCTCCAACGGAGGTGCCGCCAAATTTCATTAAAAGCCTCATTCTGGCTCACGCGTCCCCTGCAATTGCTTTATGGTATTATACAACTCACCGACTAATAAGATGCTTGTAGACGAGAGTGTGGACGCGCACGTGCTGGTTATCGGAAGCGGCGGCGCCGGGGTGCGGGCTGCGATCGAGGCCTCCCGGTACGGCGGCGTTGTCCTGGTCTCCAAGACCATTGCCGGCAAGGGCGGGTGCACGACGATGGCAGAGGGCGGCTTCAACGCCGTCCTCCGTGAGGCGGACTCGATCGACGTCCACCGTGAGGACACGCTGAAGGGCGGGGCGTACCTCAACGACCCGGCACTCGTGGACGCGCTGGTCCATGAAGCGCCGGAACGAATGAACGACCTCGTCCGGTGGGGTGCGGTCTTCGACGTCACCGAGGATCGCCAGGTGGCGCAGCGGCCGTTCGGGGGGCAGCGGTTCCCCCGGACCTGCTACGCCGGGGACCGGACGGGCCACGAGCTGATCATGACCCTCCTCGACCGCCTGGACGCGACGGATGCGCAGCTCTACCAGGAGGTCTCGGTCGTCGACCTCGTACCGGACGAGAACGGGGCAATCGCCGGTGCGATCGCTCTCGACCGGGACGGGAGCCCCGTCCTCTTTTCGGCCGACGCCACGGTGCTTGCAACCGGCGGGGGGACCCAGGTCTACGATATATCCACGAACTCCGCCGCCGGGACAGGGGACGGATTCGCCATGGGCTACCGGGCGGGGGCGGAGTTGATCGATATGGAGATGGTCCAGTTCCACCCCACCGGGGCGGTCTATCCCTACGACGCCCGCGGCCGCCTGGTGACGGAGGCGGTCCGGGGCGAGGGCGGGATCCTCTTAAACGCACGGCGGGAGCGGTTCATGGAGCACTACGACCCCGCCCGGATGGAACTCTCGACCCGCGACGTGGTGGCCCGGGCGATCGCGACCGAGGTGCTGGAGGGCCGGGGAACGAACCGCGGTGGGGTCTACCTCGACGTAACCCACCTCCCCGCGGAGACAATCGAGACCCGGCTCCCGGTGATGCTCGAGCAGTTCCTCGCGTTCGGCGTGGATATCCGGCGGGAGCCGATGGAGGTCGCCCCGACCGCCCACCACATCATGGGCGGTCTCCGGATCACCCCGGAGTGCCGGACGACGCTTTCCGGTCTCTTCGCCTGTGGGGAGGTCTCCGGCGGGGTACACGGCGCAAACCGCCTCGGCGGCAATGCTCTCGCGGAGACACAGGTCTTCGGGAAACGTGCCGGGGAGTCTGCCGGGAAGGCGCCAGCGCGGGGCGGCCGGGTCGACCAGACCCGGGTCGACGGGGTGCTCCGGATGCTCGACGGCTTCTTCGAGGGGGCTGCGAGCCCCGCCGCTGTCCGGAAGGACCTGAAACTCACGATGTGGAACCAGGCCGGGATCTTCCGGACCGCCCCCGACCTCCGGACGGCGCTCGGCCACATCCGGCGGCTCGCCGACCAGCGGCTCTGCGCCGCCTCGACGGCGAACCTGCTCGAATGCTGCACGGTTCGGAACATGTGCACCACGGCGTCCCTGATCGTCCGGTGCGCTCTCCTGCGACCGGAGAACCGGGGCGCCCACGTCCGGCGGGACGCGACGGTTATCACGGAGCCTGCCATGTCGCCGTTCTGCCACACCTACGTCTCCCTCGCCCGCGAAGGGATCGAGCGGCGGGAGGTCGCGGGATGAAGACGATCACCCTCGCGGTCTCGCGGTTCGACCCGGCCGTCGACGCGGAGCCGCACCTTGAAGAGTATACGGTCCGGGTGAACGAAGGCGCCCGGGTCCTCCACGCCCTCCACGCGATCCGCGACGAGCACGACCCGACGCTCACCTACCGCTACTGCTGCGGGTCGGGGCAGTGCGGGAGCTGCGCCGTCAGGGTGGACGGGACGCCCGCCCTCGCCTGCATGGCCGAGGCCCGCGACGGGATGACGGTCGAGCCGCTCGACCTCCCGGTCGTGAAAGACCTCACGGTGGATATGGAGCCGGTGATCGCAAAGATCGCCCGGATCTGTCCCTCGCCCGACGCGGGGCTCCCGGCAAAGGAGGAGATCGCGGCGATCAAGCCGCTCCGGGACTGCATCGAGTGCCTCTCGTGCGTCTCGGCCTGCCCGGCGCTCCAGGTGACCGACTTCGCCGGTCCGACAGTCCTCCGGCAGGAGATGCGCCTCGCCCTCGATCCCCGCGACTCCGGGGACCGGATCACGGATGCCATCGCAAAAGGGCTCTTCTACTGCACGACCTGCAAGCGGTGCACGGAGGTCTGCCCCAAAGAGATCGATATCCCGGGCAAAGCCATCGAGAAGCTCCGCGAGGTCGCGAACCGCCGCGGGCTGACCCTCCCCCGCCACCGGGAGGTGGCGCAGCTGGTCCGGGAGACGGGCCGGAGCGTCGAGCGGACACAACCGACGTTCCTTGAGCAGGTGCCCGAGGTGATCGAGCCCGACGGCCCGGTTCGCGGGGAGGTCGGGTTCTTCGTCGGGTGTATGTTCAACGGCCGGGTGCCGCAGACGGCGCTTGACGCGATGGAGGTCATGAAGCGCAACGGGATCCGGGTGCTCGTCCCCCACGACCAGGTCTGCTGCGGCTCGCCGCTGATCCGGACGGGGCAGACGACGGATGTCGAGGACCTGAAGCGAAAGAACATCGAGGCCTTCGCCCGGAGGGGGATCACAACCGTGATGACGATCTGCGCCGGGTGCGGGGCGACGCTGAAGAACGATTACGAGACGCCGTTTACGATCAAAGACGTCACGGAGGTCCTGACGGAGTACGGGATCGAGCCCCCGGCGAAGCTCGACGTCCGGGCGACCTACCACGACCCCTGCCACCTCCTCCGGGGCCAGGGTATCCGCGACCAGCCGCGGGCGCTGCTCTGCAACGCCGTCCGGGAGTTCGTCGAGATGCCCTCGCAGTGCTGCGGCGCCGGCGGCGGCGTCCGGTCGGGGATACCGGAAGAGGCGAAGGCCCTCGGCGCAAAGCGCGACGAGGCTGTGAAGGCGACCGGGGCCGACGTGGTGGTGACGGTCTGCCCGTTCTGCGAGTTCCATATCGCGGATTGTACAGACGTGCCGGTGAAGAACCTGGTGACGGTGCTGCTCGAGGGCTACCGGAAGAAGGACGCGAAAACAGGGGAATAGAGGCCCCGTTTCGCCCGACTATTTTCAGGCTTGTAGAGCCGCCGGGCCGTCCAGTACGCTGGAGATGTACGGGCGCCGGGAGGACCGGACCGGTATCACAACCGCACGGCGTCGATCAGACCCATTACGAGGTTCGCAAGCCGGCCCAGTCCCCGTGCCGGGGACCAGACCTCCGGTATGATGTCCCGCTCGTCGTGGACGACGTGTACGACCTTCTGCTCTCCGTCGATATCGACGGTCCCGGCCTGGCCGATGACGAACGATGTCGTGCTTGTCCGGATCGTCCCGAGGATCATATCGCCGCCGACCGTGAACGAGGCGAAACTCTCCAGATCCCCGGCGACCGTTCCCTCGAAGAACCAGATCGGGGGTGGGGCGGTTTCAAACGTGCCCGACTCGTTCTTGACGAAGGCCCGGGCACCTTCGGCGACGGGACCCGGCACCTGTTCGAGGTCGAGCACGAACTCACCACCGGGGAGCCTGAGCGTCACCGGGCTCCCCGAACCCGCGGCGGCGACGAACGCTCCCGGATCGGCGGTCACGAGGTCGTAGTTCCGGAGGGGTGGAAGGCTCGTGAGGTTCACCTCGCCGGTCGGCGGGACCGGGCTGAAATACGCAGGATCGGTCATGACCACGCCAACCGCAGGGCCGGACGGCAGGCCCGGCGCCGTCGCAGATGCAATATCGGGGAACGTCACGTTCTCATCGAGCAGGATCAGACCGGGGTGCTGCCGTGCAATCTCCTCAGTGATCGGAACCCTCTGCGGGGTTTCAATGACCGGATTGTACATCGACATGTCCCTGGGCGTGACCCACTCGTCGAAGGTATCGAGCCAGTTCGTGGTGCCCCCGGTGGAGGGCGCCGGAGCCGCGGCGGAACCCGCCGGAAGGAGGAACGCCAATATCAGGAGTATTTTAATTACCCGCATACCCGGTCACTTCATTGGTTGAGAGAGGTCTCGACATTCTTCTATAAACGATTTCTGTGTCGCGCGTCTACGCGTCGGGGCTTCCGGATGGTTCCATAGCCGGAAAACGTCAGCCATGTGCAGGAGGCAGACCGGACGGCAGGAGAGCTGACACGAGAACGACGAGTATTGATTGTTTCATCAGGCCACTGCTGGCGGGAGTGCCTGCGTAGATCGTGGCGATGGTGCCGGACGCCGCTGCCATGATTCCTATCCCGAGCGAAACCACCGGGCGCCGTTTTCCCCGTCCCAGCTTCCCGACCAGAGCTATAAGAGCGAAAGGCCATGCGAGGACGAAGGCGATGGCCGGAAAGAAGAGCAGACTCACGGTGCGTCCTTCCCGCGGGACCTCCGGATGAGGAAGTAGCCCACCAGGAGCACGATCACGGCCCCGAGAGCGCACGCGAGGTGCACGGGGTTGTAGAAGATGCTGAACACACTTTCGGCGCCGTGATACGTCGTCGTATCTGCGGGCTCCGCAAGCCCGGTCTGCCGGGTATTCTCCAGATCGGCTGCCGATGCCTCACCACTTGTCGGGTCGACCTGCACGCCTTCACCCGGACCCGTGGCTGCATGTGCAATACCATTGCCGGCCAGGATGAAGAGCAGCAGGGCGATGCAGATCAGCCCTCCCCGACCGGTACCGTTTATGAATCGTCTTTTGTTCATCGATCTTCACCTGCCGGTGTGTCCCGGCATACCGATCCCGGTATTCACGATGGAGACGTCGACGCTCTCCTATAAACCCTTTCTGTGCCGCGCGTCTACACATCGAGTCCATCCGATCGATTCCGAGCGCAGAACGAACGCAACAGGCCGGAACCCGGGTTGAGCCGGGGAGGGACCCTTCATCCCGGTAGCCACCAGCCGACCGGAACCCTGATGCCGGGGACTGTCCAATATTCTGGACATATGTCTAAAGTATTGGACATTCGAGAGGACCACCTCAGGATCCTCTCCCTCTTCACCCGGGGCTACGATCGCGAGATGTACATCCGGGAGGTTGCCAGACACCTTTCCATCAGCCACGGAACGGCCCAGACGGCCCTGGAATACCTTGAGGCAAAGCAGATCCTCCGTTCTGCTACCAGAGGCAGGACGCGGTTATTCTCCCTGCGCCGGGGCGATCACGCGCGGGACTTCTGCACCCTTGCCGAGGTCTACCGGAGGATCTGCTTTGGGGAAGAGGAACCCTTCGTCGCCGGAGTTCTCAGCCGGGTCATCCCCCTTATCGAGGGATGCGGTGCTGTCTTCGGGAGCCACGCCGAGGGGACCGCGGACGAGGAGTCCGACCTCGACCTGTTCGTTGCCGGAGAATGCCGGGTGGGGGAGATCGAGAGAGTCGGGAAGACCTACGGCATCAAAATTCACCTCACCGTCTACCCGCTGGAGATCTTTGATCGTGGTCTCCACACAGACCCCTTTCTCCAGGAAGTGCTCCGGAACCATATCTTGATCAAAGGCACCGAACACTTCGTCGAGAAGGCGGTGGGATGATGGACCAGCTTCTATGGTGCGGCCGGATCAAGAACGGGATCTCCCTTACCGCCCCGAACGAGACCCTAGCGTCGGCATACCTGGGGAAGGCCGAAGAGGCCCTTGAGACGATGCAGACGATCACCACTCACGACTGGAGGATAACGACCGCGTATTACGCGATGTACTTCTCCCACTTCTCCCTCTACGCGGTCCTCACGCGGATTGGAATACGGTGCGAAAACCATTCCTGCACCATCCTGCTCATGAAACGGCTTCTCTCCGACTACTTCACTCCGGAGGAGGCGACACTCGTGGAAAAGGCAAGGGGAGCGCGGGTCGACGCCCAGTATTACGTCTCGCGAGAGATTCCCGACCTCTTCTGCGACCAACTGGTCCGGGCCGCTCCCCGGTTTCTGGTGAAGTGCAGGAACATCGTCGGGGCGATGAACGAGAAGACCATCGGGATTCTGAGGGGACGCCTGGCGGAGGCGTTACGGGAGGAAGGGTGAGGGGGACCGCCTATAACGAGAGAGAACCATGAGACAACCATTAATACTAAGGGTCGCTGCCGTGCTCCTGGTGGTGCTCGCCGGGATCGCGCCGGCGGCCGCCCTCGACGACCTCGCGGCCGATCCTGTAGGGATCGAGGAGATGACGTATGACCTCTGCACGTTCGAGCGGGCGCTGGGGTCAAAGGAGCGGACTGCAGCGGCTACCTATATCGCCACCGCGATGGAGGAGCGCGGGCTCTCGGTCAGCACCGGGAGGTTTTCGTACAGCAACTGCTACTTCGACCCGCCGCTTGCCCTCTCCTCAAACATCATCGGTGTCAGGGAGGGATCGACCGACAGGATCGTCGTTATCTCCGCGCACTATGATACCGCCATCCCGGAGACCCCCGGTGCCGACGACAACGCCGCGGGCGTCGCAACGATGCTCGAGGCCGCCAGGATCCTCAACGACACCCCCCTGAACCATACCGTCTACTTCATCGCCTTCGGCGGCGAGGAGACCGGGCTTGAGGGGAGCACACGGTGGCTCGCCGACAACCCGGACCTCCACAACCGGATCATCGCGGCGATAAACCTCGACTGCGTCGCCTCCGGGGACCGGCTGCTCGCAACAGCGCTCCCTCAGCACCGGTGGATCCTTGATCTGCTCCCGTCGTGCATCGAGGAGACGCCGGAGCGGCTGCTTGACGCTGCACGGGGGGACGAACACGCCTTCCGTGCCGCGGGGATACCGGCGCTCCGGCTCTACGAGCGCGACAGTTATGCGATCATCCATACCCCCGACGACCAGCCTGAGAGGCTCAACTACACCCTTGCCGCGGAGTGTGCCGCGATCGTCGCCGGGACGATTGTGGGGATTGACGCGGCCGATGACGCGCCGGAGATCGATCTCTTGGTCGAGAACGGGACGGTCACCTTCAGAACCCCGGCCGACGCGCCGGTCGAGGTGATCGTCGACGGCACCAGCCTCGGGGTGCTCCCGTCCGGGTCGGTCACCCTCCCGGGAGGGGTCCACGTCGTGCAGGCGGCCACCTACGGCCCTACCGGAACGAAAGCGATTGCGACGGCCACGGGGGAGGGGGTGAAAATCGTGCCGCCGGTGGTATCCGGGAGCGTCGTCATCATCCCCTGGGGGGACAAAACCGGACAGGACGACGCTCATCGAGGCGATTTCACCTTTGCGACCATTCCGCTCTCCTACCGCCTCGACCGGCCGGAAGTGGTCGTCCGGGTCGACGGCTACCTGGACGGGATATTGATCCGGGATCTTGAGGACGGTCAGGCGGTCATCCCGGTCCCGGGGCCGCACTCCTTCACGGTCGTGGCATACGGACCGGACGGTGCGGTCCTCGGGGTCGACCGGGCCGACTTCTCTATATCGAGTTATAGGATGGTCGAACTCGACGGGGGAATCCTGCAGGTCGATGAGACCGGCGGGGCAACCTGCCTGGCATCGGCTCAAACCTACACCCGCACCTACACCCCCGGCGAGCGCTACCGTATCGTGGTGGGGTGCGACTACCGGGACACTGCGGATGCGTTCCTGCGGGCGGCGGAGTTCCGAGTAGATAGTCCCGGCGGCCGGAGGTCTGAATGCCGCTTCTTTGACGTGCCGGGCCTCAACGACACCCGGAAACGTGAGATCGGGTTCTGGCTGGAGCCTGATGGGCCGGGCACCTACCGTTGGATTATCTCCTGCAGCGAGGGCGATGAAAAGGCTACGGAGGTGGGGAGCCTCATTCTTCAGTGAGCCGGCCCGGGGTATTGATCCGGTACAGTCTCCGGCACCGGACAATCCCGAAGTACAGTGAAACCCCGGGAGAATGCCCGGCTGAAATGTTGAGGAGAGAAAAAAGACGGCATGGCGTGGCCGGGCGGCCTTTCTTCCGCCCCAGAGAGGCATCGTCCGGCCGACGAATACCCAGGCCTCCAGGGGCGCTGCTATGATTTACATCCGACGCGGGAGTATCTACCCGCCGGGAAGGGGTGTGAGGGCTTCCGGGACCGGAGAGCAGCCGTTTTGGTGGGCAGGGTGGCCACGGGACTGAGGGCGGTTGATCCTCGTCCAGGTGCGCACCAGATGTATAAGTCAGGTTACAGGCGGGCTCTCCTGCGGTGATGCTCCGGTCAGAACCTTCGATAACTTCTGCTCCGGTGTCCGACGGCGATAACATTAATCACCAGAAGGTTATCTACGATCGAGAGGATCGCCCGATAGTCCCCGATACGGAGCGAGTAGAACGGAGGATTATCCGGACCCTTCAGTTTTTTGAGGTGTTTTTTCGGATCAGGCTCGCCAGCAAGCGACGCAAGTTCCTCGCCTATCCGAATCGCTACAGGCCGGGGAATACTTCTAAGGTTATGGCGGGCTGCCGCGGTGATGACCACGCGATAGGTCATTCACCTCTCAGCTCCGCCATGACCTCTTCCAAGGTATAGACCCTCCCTGCCCTGAGGTCCTCAAGCGATCGTTCGAGGTCCCGGATCGCTTCTTCGCTGAGGGGTTCCTCATCGACCGCCATATCCACCAAGCGCTCGATCACCTCATTGTATGACTCCCGGGGATGGATTTTCAGGGTGTTGAGCCGACTCTTGAGCTCTACATCGATCTTGATGGTGACGCTTGTCATACTGAGGTATACTCAGGTATACTCAATGAAGGTTTGTATGGTGTGAACAGGTACATAAGACGATCTCCTGTGCAACCTTTTCCGACACCCAGACGGCACGATTACATGCGATCGAACCTTCTGATAAGGTCCAGTGCGCCTGCTCAAACTGGACCTCCCCATGAGAGAAGCGGAGAGTACTATCCTTGAGGCCCGGGGCCGGCGGCGACGATCAGCAGGATGAGCGAGAAGACCACCGGGCCCCTAAGGAAGCACCTGATGGGGGCGTTGCGGGGAGAAGGATACGGGGGCACCACCCCGCTCACCTCCCGGCGATCACCGATGCCGTGGTCCACATCAGTATTTCATGTACATCCCGAGCACCGCCGAACCGCCATCGATCGTCGGGATGAGGGCCACGATGCTGCTGTACTCGTCCAGCTGCTGTGTCGACGTCCACCGCGCAGCACTGTTCTCATCGAACCTCTCCACCCGGAGGAGGGTACCACCGTAGTCATTCTCAGCAAGGGCCGCCGAGAGGTATCCGCCGTCAGGGACCCAGGTCACCGGAGCGGAGGCGTTGGCCGTTTCCTGCCGGAAGATGCTCCCATCCTCCCCAAGCGAGACCTCCAGATCCTCCGTCGATCTGGAGCCCGTGACCCCGGCAAGGAGATGGTAGCCGCTGGTTGGATCCTGTCGCGCCGCCGAGAGGAGGTACGGCTCTCCGGAACTGCCCCCGACCGTCGTGTTCCAGACCGGTGCGCCCTGATCATCGAACCTGACCGTTGTGACGGTCCCGGGCGCCCCTGCAATCTCTCCGGCGACGAGGAGCCCTCCTGCCGGATCCGGGACGATGATCGGGATCGTACCCGGATCCACTTCTCCGGCCGACTTTCGCCACGCGATGGTGCCTTTATCGTCCATCTTTGCAATCAAACTACCTTTGGCCAAGACCCAGCCCCCGGCGCCCGAGGGTGCGATCACCCAGTACTCCAGCTCTTCTGTTCATTTCATGTTCCTCCAAGAATTTCCCGGAGACAGGAGAGGTACACATGTCAACGTTCATTCTATAGACCTTTTCTGTGACGCACAGATGTCGGATCCGTCCAATCGAATCTACACCCGGAAAGAGCCCTTACGGCCTCGAGACATGAGCTGCACCGGGGATCACCTGCATTTATCGGGGAGCGGCCGGGTCAGCCAGGAATAGGCCGGCCAGATCCCGGAGTTCGTCACGGTCACACGTAGTTCTCAGACTCCACTATTGTCTCCCAGTCGCGCGATGATCATGGTCTCCAGACGATCATCCTCGAGATCCAGAAAGAACACCGCTTTGTCTGCAGGGATCTCCCGTGGTGACCCATCAACGATATGCCGGGACGGATCGTCACGCACCCTGCCGCCGCTTTCGAGCACCTCCGATCTGCCGGAGTGGAACGAGAATCCCGAGGACCGGGAGTAGGGCGTCGAGCCCGAGCACATACGCCCAGGCCTCGATAGTCGGGAAGAACGAGCCATGCACCTGGAGCAGAACGAGGGAGACGGTGCCGAACCAGAATAGAATCAGTAGCGGCAGGCAGAAGACGACCACGGCGAGCCAGGCATATTCCCGCACCGGGATGTTTCCCCGGGCGAAGAACGGGCGAAAGAACCAGACGAGGAGAGCGGCGATAAAGAGGGCCGCAAGGGTAGAGATCCCCCACAGGGAGAGGCTGAGCCAGCGGAGCAGGATCGCCATGGAGAGGAGAACGGTACTGAAGGCGATCAGGATATACTCCTTTGTCGTGACCTGCCCCCGGTCCCGGCCGGTGAGGCGGGGCCAAGTGTACCAGAGAAAGAAAACAACGGCAAACGTGCCGAGAAGGAAGAGATAGACCGGACCCAGGGAAACTACAGTCTCCAGGGTCATGAGAACCGCCTGAGCAAAGCCGAATTCGGTCATGCCGGTGCTCCGGAGGGCGCATCTGCGGGCAGATCTCTCCTATGGGCATCCAAAAACCGGGGAAGAAGGGTAGATCTCACTGCTTCCCCTCATCAGCAAAGACATATTCGACATACGGTTCCGGAACGCCGTCCCGGAGCGCAGTTCCGGAAAACGCATAAACCGGCCGAATAAGGTCCTGCACAAAGCCCCTCGGCTCCATCCAGTAACCAATCGCAACATTCTCGATCGTGATCTGGTCGTACTCTTGCCCCGTGTGAGGGCGGACAGTCCGTGTTGCACGAAGGTCCTCATACGCCTCCTCGGGGGATCGGAGGCTGACGTTCCCGTCCGGCTCCACCTCTCGCCAGGTCTTCACGAGCCCGGCGACCCCCCCGCCGTCGCCCAGAATCACCGCAAATTCGTCACCATAGACCGGCAACCCGTCGAGCGACCGACCGAACCTGACTGCCTTGGTGACGTCGTACGACACCTTCGGTTCGGTGGCACCTGCTTCCCAGATCTCCTGCATCTGGTTCACCTCGATCTTCACGACCCGGGCGTCCGGCGACTGCATGCCGGTCTTCTCCAGGAATGCGAGAGCAATCTTCTCCGCCTCCGCGTCCGAGGGAAGGTCAGGCTGGTCGGTCACTTCGGTCGGCAGTTCCAGGTCAGGGATGTGGTAGGCCACGGCGCCGGAATGTGCATACACCGATACCTGCTCCTCCGGATCCTTCGAGGCGTCGATGAGAAGGAACTCGCCGGTCCTTTTGTTCATTGCCCCTGGTTCCCCCGAGAGCCCGAACCTTCCTGCAACCTCCCGGACCTGCTCTTCCGTGACGGCGGCAGGGACTACCCGGTAGAGTGTATACGAGTCCCGCACCTCCGGAAACTCAGCGGTGAGAGAGAACATAGTTTCGCCTGCGCCCACCCCGGCGGGAAGAGAGCTTTCCGGGACCTGGCCCGGACCAAGAACCCATACGCACCCGGCTATGATCGCGAGAGCGAGACAGACGAGTACACCAATCTTTAGTGACATTTTAAGACCATCTATTTACTATCCCGGGAGATTCCGCTGCCCGGGGCGGGAGGGGCGTGCCTTTGCACACGGAATGCGTAGACCCTGTTGCCGCTTCCTGTGCCGAGCAGGGTGCGAGCGGCCTTGCACCATGAAGCGAATAACTCCGGAGCATAAGATACTCCAGGGTAGCAGTGTGATCAGGGAGAATGGCCGGCCCGACCACCCCATAGTAAACAACGAAGTAATCGTCGTGTTCCGGGGACAGCGGCTTCTCAACAACGGTGAAATAACCAAAAGACGTTTCATTATCGAATTTTGTTACGGCAACGGGACTAAAGATCGGTTCCCCCTGTGATAAATCAGGTTCTTTGGAGAGGAACAGCTCAGCGGAAGAGACATTCCCAGATGCTCGGAGGTGGCTGCAGAGGACCATCTCAGCCTGTAAGAGGTCTGCCTTGTCATCGAAGTACCAGTTGACGACCAGATACCGATCACCCGACACGGTGTCGACATACATTGCATAGCTGCAGTGCCGTGAGAGGACCGGGAACAAGGATGGGCACCCGTCTTCGATATCGCCGAGCAGGACAACATTCCCATCGATCGTTCTATTTACGGCGACAGAGCCGTTCTCCGCATACTCATACCGGGGCTGCGGGATATACCATTTCTGCAGGGCCTCAGGGGGAGGATACCCGGGACCGATGGCGAGGAGGTCAATGAGCAGGAGGATACCGAAAGCACCGATAGCGATCAGGAGGAGAATGAATGCGAATTTGCTGGTTCTGTCGGTTTTCAGGGATTTCATCTGGATCTACCACCATAAAGAGGGGTCAGGGCCTCACCCAGGTCGCCATGGCACCCCACCAGTTACCATAGACTACGTTATGGATCTGAGTATCCCATGTGTCATGTATGGACACCCAGTCCTCCGTATAGTCGTGATAACCTACACAGGCAACGCTGTGATCACCATAAGGCCTATCTCCTCCTATAGGCATGCCGCCGCCCCACAGGCTGAGAACAAAAGGCCTCTGTGCATCCACCTCGCTCTTTACCTTATCAAACGTCATCCGGGCATCGTCGCTTGAATCCATTGAAGAATCACACATTTAAGTGCACAGAACGCCTACGTTTCCTTTGCCTCCGGGCTTGCGGGGTGCGTCATCCGGGCGTCAGACCCGGGGGTGGGCGGCCCCGCACACGAGCGGGCACCGCACGCGGCATCCAATCCGATTCTGGGTCGTTAGAACATATAAAATCAGCAGCCATCGTCCGTTTTTTTTCCGAATTCATCTTAAACCTTCTCATTGTGGGGCGATCGCACGGCAGTGTGCCGCCTTCCCCGCCGGGTGATATGCCCGAAAGGATGCACTCACCCGATCTCTGGAGAACCGGTTCGGAACAGAAAAACCCAAACCTTTTCTTCGCTGAGGGGGAGGATGATACCTCCCGGGATTTTCCCGCAGTCGGCCTCTAAGGCTGGATAATAGCTGGATAGGGTGGCCCGAGGCCAGGCGGTGACGCCCAGACTGATGTTGTGGTTCAGTTCACTTCCTCCGACTTGCCTTCCCCGTGGAAAGAAGCGATGCATATCGAGGACGGGCGACGGGGACTCCCCTTCAGGGCCACGTCGTCAGGACCACGTAATACGCACCCTCGTACTCCATGAGCGGGTACAGCCCCCTCTCCCCCTGGGGACCGTAGGCATCGTGGAGCGCCTTGCTCTCCCGGTACGAGACCTTAGTTCCCCCGATGACGCGCTGGTCCCGGTAGCCCCACTCCCATGCCGACGGGTTCCGTTCCTCGCCCCGGATGACCGCATCGAGCGCCGGATGATCGGCAAAGTCCTGCCCGGTCAGAGGAACGACCATGCTCTCTCCCGGCTCCGCTCTCTCCATGACGTAGAGCATCGGCTGCCCGCCTGAACTCTCGTAAGCATAGACGATGAGGGCGTCGGCGAGCATGAAGCCGAGGACGACGGCGACGGCGACGGCAAGACCGCAGGCGAGAACGATTCCTGCCGTTTTGAGCTGGTTCCTTGATTTCGGATTCTTATCTTCTTCCATTCCGATAGCCACCTTTTTTGACCCGACCCTAGGGGATCAGGATGAGAAAGTAGTAATACGCACCCTCGTATTCGATGTACGGCTGGTTTCTCGCCTCGACATTGGGACCAAACGACTCGATAAGTACTTCCCGTTCCAGGTATGTCACCGGAGCGCTCCCAATCGTTCGCTCGTCGAGGACACCGTACGGTGTGTCTCCCGAATACCAGGCACCGGGACCCCGGTTGTCGCCCCGGATTGCGGAGTCGAGCGCCGGGTGCTGCTCGAAGTCTTTCTCGGTCAGGTGGATGATCGATGCATTTTCCGGCGGCAGTTCGCCCCTGATCTCCCAGACGTTCAATCTCGGGGATCCACCGCTTGCTTCGAGCCAGGTGAAGAGGGCGGTGCACGTGAGCACAACCGTCGCGACGAGGAGGACGACGCCGATGAACACCAGAACCCCCACGATGATCAAACGTCTGTCATGTTTCGATTTCATGTGACCTCCTTTAATATCCGATCCTGCTGGAAGGATCCTGAGCGCTCACCACAGCCACAACAACCATGCTCACCAGCAGACGGCGAGAAGCATGGAGAATGCCCGCATTCCGATTTTTCCTTTCATGTGTCTTTCCTCCGTTTTCATTCACCTGAGGTAGGAGAGGCACACGTTTTGAGTACACGGAATGCATACATTCTGTTACCTCCAGGGATGGGCGGGCACCACACGCGGCACCTCATTCGGATCTGCGTCATGAGAACATATAAAACCCGCAACAATCCGTCGGATTTTTCCGAACAATACAAAAATGTTTCTATAGGATGACCATCAGCAGATGACCATCAGCAGATTGGCTGCTCGCCCAACGGGGTGTATTCCGGGCGATACCGGTTCGTATGGGAGTTATTTGCAAAACCAGGCTTTCCGTGAGCCGTGCCGCACGCCGCCGGCAGCACCACCGCCACGGGATCAGATCGCCCTCACCATCCGGAACCGGATCGCAAGGTTTAAGGTTTGTTCGGTCAGAACCGAGCGACGACAGCGGGTTTTATAAGATTCCCCCTCAGTTGCAGGTTTAGTTCCGGGTGCGAGAATGCCCGGGCGCACCTTCGGGGGTACTCATGAAACGATGGTTATGCATGCTGGCAGCACTCTTCCTGCTCGCGGCTCTGCCTGCTGCCGTCAGCGCCGCACCACCTGCGCACAACTATGACTGTTCGGATACGACGCCGACGGCCTACGACGCACAGGTGGATCAGGCTGCGATGGGCTACTCCAGCTCGTCGTCCATGAATGCACACGCATCGACGGCCTGCAGTACGTTCAGGTCGGATGCTATATTCTTCTTCAACGGCCACGGCCTCTATTACGATGAATCGCATAAAGGCGGTGGAATAAAGTTCTCCTCGGAATCCTGGATACTTGCCGACACCGGCGGTCACTACCCGGGAAACGACCAGTACTACATAACTGATTACGGGACCGATATCAGGGATGTCCTGCTCGCGGTTTACCTCGCCTGCTATTCGTCGCACGACAACCAGTACAACGGGGATCTCCTCCAGCAGACCATGAACAAAGGAGCAGACATCTGCATCGGGTTCGACGGCGAGGTCGAGGTCGAAAACGGAAAGTGCTGGTCAGGGAACTTCTGGGATCGGGTGCGAAACGGAGAGACCGTTGCAAGCGCCGCAAGCAACGCAAAGGACGACTGCTACTGGCACTGGCCAATCGGCTACTGGGGAGTGGACACCTACGAGATCTCCGGCAATTACAACAGTTATCTCACTCCCGCCCGCTACGGAATCTACTAATAAACTAATAATGGTGGTTCAACTATGAAACGGATATACATCCTTGCAACGCTCTGCCTCATTATCGCGGTCTCGGTCGCGGCAGCGGCTGGCATCAACGCTCCGATCGGAGTGGATACTGCGAAAGAAAAAGCACAGGACTTTCTTAATGCACCCGATGCAACCGTCCAGTACCAGAAGACCGAGCGCCTGAATCAGGGAGAGTACTACGTCTTTGGCATCGGAGACGGACAGGTTTACGTCAACGCCCATACCGGGGCTGTTGAGCGCGCCACGTTTGACTCTGCACGGAAGGATTCCCACGAGATCCGGCTGGATCAGGCCGCAGCCGAAGCGGCGGCAAGGGCCTACGCTGAAGAGAAGTACAGCGGTTTTGCGGAGAAGAGTATGCGGCTTATCGAGTCGAACCTGGTCTCTCACGGCGATGCAGGCAGCGAATATTTGTACATCTGGAGGGAAGAGAAGAACGGTGTCCTCACGCCGAACACGGTTGTCGTAAACGTCAACCCCGGTACCGGCGAGATCGTCTCGTACATCGGGATCCGGCGGGAGATCAAATGCCCGCTTGAGCCGGCACTCTCCCGGGACGAGGCGCTGAAGGTCGCGGCCGGGCAGTTCCCGGGAATCCGGGTGACCGATGCAACGGCCAACCTCACCGTCGAGTACACCCGGCCGGACGCACAGACGCTGACGTGGGTGATCACGATGAAAGGCGAGCCGGAGGGTGACGTCCTCCAGGGAGGGCTCATCGTCATCGATGCACGGGCAGGAGAAGTGCTGATGGTGAGCCCATACCTCTAAATTACTTCTTTTCCTACGTGGTAACAATGCACTCGAGGATGTGGGTATGGATTGGCCTTTGCGCCGTTCTCCTTCTTGCCGCGGCGAACCTCGCCATACTTGCGGCCTTTCCCCCGGAGCAGGGACACGTGCAGGAACCGCTCAAGCGGGCGAACTGGATACTGCCGTTCGGGCCGGGGTTCGAGTACCCCGGCTCCTACGAAAGCCCGGTCATCGTCTACGACGGAGCGAACGAGACCTGGCACCTGCGGAACGTTACTGCCTACAACCGGGCAATCAACCTCGGCGAACGCTACAGCCTTGATCCGACCCGCCCGGAGGATATCCGGTACACCCCTGATATCGCAATCGAGGGCGACAAAATCAGCCTCGACTTCTTCATACGGAACCTTGCGGGCGAAGACTGCGCCCGTGCCGACCTTGCCGTGGCGACGGAGATCACGAGCCTGAACGCCACCACCGGGTTCCCGACGGGGGATATCCTCCCTGGCATCGCGACGACGCTGCCCATCGATAACCTCGCCGCCGGTGAGTGGCGGGAGGTGCGGGTGACGGCGGACCTTCCAAGACCCGGGCAGGAGGAGAGCCTTATTCTGACGGTCGATCTCGCCGCCCCCTGCACCATCACGACCCCGAACGGCACGCCGGTCACCTTCGACCTCCGGCGGGTGAGCGTCGTCGAGTCCGGTCCCATCCCCGCCGGCGAGGGCGGGATCGACCCCGGCTACAACAGGACCCGCCTTCCCCGTGCACCGGCATCGTTCGTCGTAGCGGGGAGAGATGCACCGGAACCAGTCCCGCCGCCGACCTTCCGGGCGAGCTGAGGGAGATGCGGCACACCCCTTTTCCGAAACCCGGGGCGGTTCCGGAACGCTTTTCTCTCCCGGCAGAAGAGTACCTGATTGTTTCAGGTCAGACTATGGAAGACGTCACGCTCGACCGGGACGACATCACCGCTCTCGCCTCCGACACCCGGGTCGCCATCCTCAAAGCGCTTGATTCCCGGCCCATGACGGTGAGTGAGCTCGCCGATGGGCTCGATCTTGCCAGGTCGACCATCCATGAGCACCTTGCCGTTCTCGCCGACGCGGACCTGGTGACGCACGAGAACGCCCGGAAATGGCGGGACTACACCCTGACGAAGAGAGCCCGACGGGTCCTTCATCCCGGAAAGGACCACCGGATCATCTTCCTCCTCGGCACGTCCCTCGTTGCCATGACAGCCGGGGCGCTTCTCGTCGCCTCGTTCCTCCGCGGTTTCGCCGTCCAGGGGGGAAGCGCCGTCCGGGAACCCCTCCTCCTCTACGCGGGCGAGGCGCTCCTTGGCGTGACGATCGCGCTCTGGTACCTTGCGGTGCGGTGCCGGAGGGATAGCTTCCCATGCCGGGGGTAACTGCCGGGTTTCCCCCCGCTCACCCGCCGCCACCAAACAACCCCCGAAACTGTTCCGCAAGGTCCATTGCCGCCGCCTCCTCAGGCTCGACCCAGGTGTAGTCCTCGTGCTCCGGGCTGAGGCTGACCTCGGTCCTGTCGGCATCGCAGGCCATGACCAGGTAGGCGATCCTCTTCGTCGGGAGGTCGAGTTCCCCGGCGCCCGCGACGTGCCGGAGGGTGACCCGCATCCCGGTCTCTTCCCGGGCCTCCCGCCGGAGGGCACGGTCGAAGGTCTCCCCGGGGTCGAGCGTCCCTCCGGGGAGGTCCCACTTCCCCGGGTTGATGGGGTCGTCGGTGGCACGCTTCAGGAGGAGGACCCTCCCAGCGCTATCCCGGATGAGCGCCGAGACGGCGAGATAGAACGGTTTTTCCGGCATACGACAAGATAGATCCCTACCGACAGAAATACCTCCCCCACGGCAGAACCGTAAAGAGTAATCAGAGCCCACACTGGTGGGTCACGAGGGAGCGCCCCATTCATGAACGGTATGGTCACGGATTTCCTGATAGTCGCGGACCAGATCTTCATCCTGGTCCTCCTGATCGCCGCGGGCTACGTCGCTGTTTCGACAAAGATCGTCGACCCCCGGGCCACCCGGGGGCTCTCGGGGCTCCTCATCAACATCACCATCCCGGCGCTGATCGTCGCCTCGATGCAGGTCCCCTTCACCCCTGAGCGCCTCGTCGGCGCAGAGACCCTGATCCTCGCGACCGGGATGCTCTACGTCTTTTCGTTCGCCCTCGCCTGGGCAGTCTCGAAGGCCATGCGGGTCCCGGCCGCGGAGGAGGGGGTGCTCCAGTTCGCGATCGTCTTCGGGAACGTCGGGTTCATGGGGTTCCCGGTCGCCCTGACGCTCTTCGGAGAGGAGTCGCTCTTCTACGTCGCGATCTTCAACCTCGTCTTCAACGTCCTGGTCTTCTCGGTCGGGATCGCGATGCTGACCGAAGGGAGGGGGAAGGGGTTCGATCCAAAACTGCTCTTAAACCCCGGTATCGCGGCCTCCGTCGTCGGGCTCGCCCTCTTCCTCGGCTCGGTGGAGATCCCCTCCCCCTTCATCGACTCGATCGACCTCCTCGGGGGGGTGACGACGCCGCTTGCGATGATCATCGTCGGGGCGATGCTCGCGACGTTCCCGGCGCGGGAGATGGTCGGGGACTGGCGGATCTGGGCGACGAGCGCCGTCCTCCTCCTCGCGGTCCCGGTGGCCTACTGCTACCTCTTCTCCCCGGTCTTCTCTGACCCCCTCGTCAACGGCGTCATGATCACGATGGCCGCGATGCCCGCCGCCGCAAACACCGCCATCTTCGCGGAGCAGTACGGCGCCGACGCCCGACTCGCGTCGCAGATCGTCTTCGTCTCAACGATCGGGTCGCTTGTTACGATTCCGCTGATGACGACGGTGCTGCTGTAGGGTGGTGTCGGGGCATCTTTAAGAGTGTGCTTTGGTGCGCAAGGCGAATCGCCGGTCACCCGGTCTTCGTCCACTTTTGCGTGGGGTAACCCGGGGTACGTGAAACTATTAGCGGCCCTGGCTATGATAGGGACACAAGAGAACACACTTTCACCCCGCCTCCGCAAACGTTATGTTAGGCCGCTCTGATTGAGCATGTAACGACATAATCGTCGCCGACTATGGGGTCTGACCGGGAGTGGTGAGGCATGAGGCCGGGACTACAGCAGATCGATGGAAAACGAAGGACATTCACCGGGGCGTTTGCACGATTCGGGAAGAAGGACCGTTATAGGCCAAAGAAGGTCGGGAATGAGTGGGTCGCGTACGACGTGACGGTGCTGCTTGTCGATGTCCAGGACATCGATGGAAATCCGATCACCGACCACCTCTGGTTCAACTACACGAAGGGGTTCGAGAGCCTCGGGGATCTGCAGGAAGGGGACGTGATCAGGTTCGATGCCAGGGTCAGGCCCTACGTCAAGGGCTACATCAACCAGAGAACATATATCGACGATCGGGAGGTCGACTATAAACTGGCCTATCCGACAAAGGTTACCCGGGTCCAGTGAACCCCCATGGAAGGGGTTTCCTGCCAGGGCGGCAGGACCCCGCCAGGCCGGGTTCCTCAGCGGTTATGGGGCTGTCCCGGCTCTCTCGGTTGCCTTAATCAGGTAGTACCCGAGTCTCCTCTCCAGGTCGTCCTGCTCTCCTTGCGAAAGCGTTGACACTCCGGCGTAGATCTCTCTGACCTCCGTAACAAACCGGGTCTTCTCTTCCTCTGAGAGATTCGTGGCGGCATCCCTGATAAAAGCCCAATCCTCCTCGCTCGGTTCACATTTCTCCGGTTCGATATCCCTCCACGACGAGGGGATCGGGACGGCCTGCGGAAGTTTCGAATCCCTGGTCACCAGGATGATGGTCAGGTTCCCGGCCCTCCCGGGCTCTTTTGTCGGGGCGGGCATCTCTACCGGGTCATGCACAGCGCCCGCACCCGGTGCGTGGAGGAGGAGCAGGGCCGCGAGCAGCGCTGCCGAAAGAGAGAGGAAGAGCCATGTTACCGATCTTCTCTTCGTCGAATCATCCTCCATAGACCACGCTTACCCTGTATCAGAGATCTTCTCTTCCCTGCAGACGAACACGGCAACGGGTGTCCGTAACAGGTCGTCAAGAACCCCCCAACAGCGGCAAGAGCCGTCACCGTAATCCCGTAGAGGTTTATAGCGCCGATTCTCATGGGAAGTCAATACCCCCTGCGATAACCAGGTAGTCGGCCGGAACCGGAATGAAGCCCGACTCTGTGCTCATAACGGCCGTACCCACCGTTGTCATCCAGGTATTCTCTCTCATCAAGCGTTTCGTGCCCCCCACTCCCCGGTACTCGAGGCTGAACGTGACCGGGGCTGCTTCCTCCGGCGGCGGAACGAAGCCGTCGAGGAATACGACCGTGGTGTAGGTCCCGCTCGAAACCCGGATGAACTCAGCGACGCCGACATCACCGGGGGTTTCGAGCACGGGCACGAGCAGCCGCGGTTCTCTCTTCATCTCCCATGCGGTCAGGTTGGTAGGCCGCTGGTGCCGGGGCAAGCGTTGCAGTTCGTCTTCAGTCTGCATCACCTCACACGATACGGATATATCAGGCGCGCACTCTCCCGTCGCCGTGAACGCGAGCATCTTCCCGTAGGGTGTCTCCCGAACCGCCGCCTGCCACGCGGTAACCCGAGCGCCGGAGAACGTCTCCTCCGGGATCACCGGTTCACCCGTTGCGTTCGCCGGGATAGGGACCATGATCGTGGCGGTGCCGTTCGTGGCAGGATCGGGTAGATTGGTGATCGAGATCCGGTAGAAGTTGCCCGGCAGAACGGTCTCGGTAAACGCGGAAAGGAGGAACAGCACGACAATCATAGCAAAAATGGCAGTGAACGCCTTGAAAACAAAGTCAACCTTCATACAGGCCTCGCTTCGGGAGTCGAACCCAGGGATGGACCGTGCATGCCCGGATACCGGTACCTACGGGTGAGATATCGACGTTCGGTTATAAACCTTTTCTGTGGCGCGCGTCTACGCATCAAGCATCCCTTATCGATTCCAGGCGTCATTGTGGTGTCTGCAAGCCGGAGCCGGGAATAGTGCGAAAGGCCATCCTCCCTATCACACCACCGTCCGCAGGGTCGCAAGAAGAAAGACCAGCCCCCCGAGGCCGGTGTTGACATATGGGAGGTACCAGTAGACCCGGTCGATCGAGAGGCCTTCCCGGAGGAGGAGGGCGAGGGGGACGGCCGGGTAAATCAGGACGAGCAGGCTTAAGGGGTGAAGACCGGCAAGCCAGATGACGAGGGCGGCAAGCCCCGACCAGAAGACGAGGCAGAGGAGGAGTGAGCGCCGTCTCCCGAGGACGACGGCCGTCGTCGTCATTCCCGCGGCCGCATCCCATCCGATATCGGGGATCGCGGAGAAGAGGTGCATCGCGGCGATGTGGAGGTAGCCGGCGATGACGAGAGCCGGCGGCGGGAGGGCGCCGCCCGCGAGGTAGTAGCCGAGGATCCCCGGGACCACGTAGAGCATGTTCGAGGAGAAGTCGAGGACCGGGACCTCCTTGAACCGGAGCGGCGGGGCGCTGTAGAAGTAGGAGAGGAGGAGGAACAAGAAGAGAAGCGCCTGCCCGACGGTGTCGAGCGCAAAGATGAGCGCGAGGCTGACGGCAGCCGCAAGGCCGATGAGGAGGAGCAGGTCGCGGCCGTCCGCATCGCTGATGCGGTACTCCTTCACATCCTTCTTGGGATTGAACCGGTCGGTATCCTGGTCCCACCAGTCGTTCACCCCGTAGATGAAGAGGTTTGCCGGTAAGAAGAAGTAGACGAGGAAGAGGGCGTAGGCGGGGTCAAAGAAGGCCGTCCAGGAGTTCATCCCGAGGGCGTAGCCCACCACGTAGGTCCCACCGGTGTAGATCCAGAACCGGAACCGGGAGACCCGCCAGGCAAGCGAGAGGAGCCGGGGAGCCACGGGGGGTCACGCCTTTAAGGTGTTTGCGGCGGCCCTGGAGACGATCCGTCCCACCGAGGGCTTCACCTTCCCCCGGTAGACGACGGCCGGATCGTGTTCTATCGTTTGGGCCGTCCAGCGGTACATGTCCGACGCCGTCCGGATCGGGATCCGGTAGCGCCGGGGGATGTACCGGAACCCGGTCTCCGCCTGCTCCTGCCACTCCCGGTACCGCCGAAGCTGGAACCGGAGAAACGCCGCAAACCCCCGGGGGTGCCGGGCGGCGGTTGCCGCCGAGAGGTCGTCGAGCCCGAACGCCTCGATCTCTTCGGCGGGAAAGTAGGTCCGGCCGAGGGCGAGGTCTTCCGCGATGTCGCGGATGAAGTTGACGTACTGCATCGCCCGGCCGAGGTTCTGGGCTGCAACGTATGACTCCGGGGGGAGATCGAGGAGCCGGGCCATCATCAGCCCGACCACCTCGGACGAGCCGTAGAGGTAACCCTCGAGGTCCCGGATCGTCCGGTAGGAGGTGACGGTGATGTCGCTCTCCATCGAGGAGAGGAACGCCACCGTCCACGCCGGATCAAAGTCTTTCCGCCCCGCAAGTTCGACGAACGAGTCGATCACCACGTCCCCCGTCGCCTCCCCGGCCGCGGCAGCGGCGTAGCGGCCGGTGAAGGCGTAGAACTCATCGACCTCCTGCGGCACCGCGTCCACGTAATCGTCGGCGACACGGACGAAACTGTAGAGCGAGAAGACGTCCTTTCGCACCCGCGGCGGGAAGAAGAGGGTCGAGTAGAAGTAGGTCTTGCTCCCCCGCCTGAAGATATCGTAGATGGTCTCGTCGATCACGGGGCGCACCTCACCGCCGGCAACGGTCAATCAACTCACGGGCGACGATCTGGGAGGATATCAGGGTCATCGGCACCCCGATCCCCGGGTGGGTGTACTGGCCGGCGTAGTAGAGGTTCGGAACCCGGCGGCTCCGGTGCGCCGGCCGCCAGAGCGCCGTCTGGCGGAGGGTGTGGGAGAGGCCGAGCGCCGTGCCCCGGTAGGCGTTGTAGCGGTTCGAGAAGTCCGAGAGCGCGAAGATCCGCCGGGTCACGACCGAGTCACGGATACTCTCGCCGAGGATCTCCTCCATCCGGCTCATGAGGTGGTCATAGAACCGCTCGCGGAGTTCCGGGGTATCCTCGATGCCGGGGGCGAGGGGTGCGAGGACGAAGAGGGTATCACAGCCCTCCGGGGCGGCGGTCGGATCGGTCCGCGAGGGGACGTTGACGTAGAACGAGGGGCCTGTCGGCCAGGCGGCTTTTTTAGGATCGAAGATCGTCTCAAACCCCTCCTCCCAGTCCCGCTCGAGGAAGATGTTGTGGTGGGCAAGCCCCTCGACCACCCGGTCGACGCCGAGATAGGCGACGAACGTGGACGGGGCGAGAACCTTTTTTGCCCAGTAGGAGGCTGGGTACGACCGCGAGCCGTCGGGGAGGAGGTGCATCTCGGCAAACGGGTAGTCCGCGTTGACGACGACGACATCGGTCTCGTGCGCCCCGAGGGGGGTGACGACCCGGCGGGCGGTCCCGCCCTCGACGTCGATGGCGGTCGCCGGTTCGTTGTAGCGGTACTCGACCCCGAACTCCCGCCCGAGCGAGACGAGGGCCTCGACGACCGCCCGCATGCCCCCTTCCGGGTACCACACCCCCATGTTCATGTCGATATGCGTCATGATGTGGTAGAACGAGGGGGTGTTTCGCGGCGAGCCGCCGAGGAAGCCGATGGAGTACTGCACGACTTTTCGGGCCTCGTCGCTTGAGAAGCGTTTTTTTACGAAGGACTCCAGGTTCTCGAAGGGATGGAGTTTCCTCCCCCCGGCAAGGAGCCGCCGGTCGAAGAAGTCGAAGATGCTCCGGTAGTCCCGGTAGAGGAGGTCGCTCATGGTGATCTCGTAGGTCTCCTCCGAGCCGGCGAGGTAACTCCGGAGTTTCTCGGCCCCGTCCGGCTCAAACGACTCGAAGAGAGCGTAGTTTTTCTCGAGGTCGGCCGAGATGTCCGCGACTTGATCGTCAGCGAAGAAGACCCGGTAGGAGGGGTCGAGTCTCGCGAGTGGGAAGTAGTCTTTCGGGCTTCTCCCGAACTCCGCGAAGAACCGGTCGTAGACGTCGGGCATCAGATACCACGACGGCCCCATATCGAACGTAAACCCTCCGTCGCGGTGAACGCTCGCACGGCCCCCGGACTGCTCGTTCTTCTCGATCACCGCGACGTCAAAGCCGCCTTTTGCAAGAAGAGCCGCGACGGAGAGACCTCCGAACCCTGCTCCAACGATGACAGCCCGCATAACCTCCCCCACCGGAACAGAAAACTGGTGCAGGAAGAGTCATATCGAATATAAACTTTGGTATCGGGGAAGGCGCACCGCCGATGCGGCGCTCACCGTGAAGTGTCGTCTTCAACGATGATCGGAAGTGTTGCAAGGGCAAGCGCCGCCCCGAGGAGGGCCGGTATCACAAGACCGTTCCGCGTGAGGTAGCCGGTCCAGAACGCGAGGATGAGAAGGAGACTCGCCGCCACCGTGCCGGGGATCGATCGAGCGCCCGCGATGAGCCGGAAGAGGGCAATATAGACCGCTCCGGTCAGGGCCCAGCCCACGAAGTTCGAGACCGGCACGCCGTAGTAGGCGCCGCCGCCGGTCCAGACCCAGAGGCCGGCGTGGACGGCCGCCGGGTCGACGACGAGGTCGACGAAGAGGAGGACGAGAACCCCGGCCGGGACCAGCCGCCACCACGCAGTCCCGGCGGCGGCTGCGGCGAGGGTGACGGCGCCGAGGAGCATCGGGAGATAAGCAAACGCGACCGTCCAGGGGACGAGGCCGAAGACCCGGTAGCCAAGGTCGGCCGAATAGGTGAACCTGCCATACGGGACGCCGGTCGCGACGGCATACGCCTCGACGGCGAGCGGGAGGATGCTCAGGAGGAGGAGGAGGAGGGCGATGCCGCGGGCGGGGCCGAGCCAGCGGACGAGGGCGATGTAGGAGGGGAGGGCGAGGGCGACCAGGAAGACGACCGGGACGGCGGGCGGGACCGCCGGATCGTCGAACCGGACCACCAGACAGGCGGCGAGGAAGAGGACGAGAGCGGCAAGAAGGAGGGCCGCCCGGGTGATGCGCATGGGCGGGGGAGGGGGGCGAGGGGGATAAATCTTCCATGCCGGTGGCGGTCACCGCAGGCTACGCCCCGGTCCGCCCTGCGACGTCGCTCGCGACCAGGATCAGCGCCACCAGTGCAACGATGATGAACCCCAGAACCCACTGGTAGGTGAGGGCTGCGTACAGGCCGGCCGCGATGCCGACGAGCAACACGGCGATGTGGTTGCGTTCCATGTAACGACGTGGCCGGCTGGAGATATATGCCTTCTGTCATATCCCTTTACGCGTCCGGAAAGTATTATCAAAATTAAGGGATCGTTCACACTACAGAAGACTAAGAGACAATTACATAAGCCCTATCATCCGTGACGACGGTACCATTAACCATCGAGACTGCGCATCCTGGTCCGGGAGCCCAAGAATGAAAAAGATCCCGCTCATCGTCTGGATAATCCTCATCTGCCTCGTCTTCGTGCACTACTTCTACACGCCTGAAATGCCCGTGATTACTACGAGAGAGATGAGAATCGACCCCGGGGAGCGTCAGCCCGATCTCGTGCACCTCTGGGATGCCCTGGTACGTGAACATGGGTTCGCGAACGAGTCGGCCATACTCATTCAGCTGAACCAGTTCGTCGATAAGGACGGGGTGGTACAGTGCACTCAGACGTACTACACCGGGGACGTGGACGGAGAGCAGCATTTTTACAAGGTATATGTTTATCCAGGTGGCAACGTCCTCTACAAAGACCAGGTACTCGAGTTCCCCCTGCAGGGAGCGCACCCCCTCGCCATCTTCCGTGAAGCGACCCTGATCGATTTTGCCGACCTCACCCGGGGGGATCGCAATATAACGCTTCAAACGCTCAAGTACGAGATCAAGAGGGAATATAACGAAACCCACGGCGACCTTTACATCCTCTCGGAAGGCTCGCTCCGTCCCTTGAAGGAGGCAACGTTCCCGGACGGTGCCTGCTGGTACGCGATCGAGATCGCCCCGGAAGTTCTGCAACCGGAAGGAAGTTCAGCCGCGGGAGGCGTGCCGGACTGTCTCATTCTCTTCACGGAACAAGATATTGCCCTTGCCGATACTGTTGTCTATGCGTGATGCGGAGATACTGCCTGATCGCAGACGCATATATGGGTACGCCCGCAGGATAAACCGGAAAAAATGCTGGAGGATGAAATCAGAGTCTCAAGCCGGCATCAGGTCCCAGTACCTGAAACACCTTTCCCACCGCTCACGAGATGCCACGACTTGTGTGCCTTTATATACTCCTTCACATCCGGGCGGAGATAGTACCGCACATTCCGCCCATCCTTCTCGCTTTTGACGATGCCTTCCCGGGTTAACGATCTCATATGCCAGGTGACGTTCGGGCCCGACAAGATGAGCCTGGACGCGATATCTTTCCTCACAATTCCCGGGTGCTGCAGAACAAGATTTATTATTCGGATCTTCGGATGCACGTTGAGGCATCCGGCCAATATCTTCTCCAGGTCGGAACAGGTGCCCACACCGACGTAGTACCTCATTCCCCCGCTGTTCTGCTCAGCAGTGACCTTTCCCATCCTGTACAGTACCCCCACATGATACCGGAGGGTCCCGATATTCATTCCCAGCATTTGGGAGAGGTTCCGCATGCTAGTTCCCGGATTCTTCCAGATACACGTATACACTGCATTTCGATTTTCGTTGTCCAGGATATTCCCATCTGTGACCCTTTTATGGCCAAGCTGAAGCCACGCAGACAGCGAGAACAAGATTTGTATCAGAACGAAAAGCGTGGTCGGAACGGTTATGGCTAGAAGACCGAGGATAACGGTGTTCAGGGGAACGTTCCAGACGTATAATGGAGTCGGATCTAAAAAAATCCGCTCCGGATGTATT
>Ga0265294_10000225_pt1 | contig 72528 bp, 69 predicted proteins | sample MunlanPumphouse3_FD_192504 | JGI IMG/M metagenome (GOLD analysis project Ga0265294, IMG submission 192504) | Groundwater microbial communities from a municipal landfill in Southern Ontario, Canada - Pumphouse #3 | ecosystem: Environmental > Aquatic > Deep subsurface > Groundwater | place...
CGGGAAAAGTCCCCCCGACAATACTATCGCGCTGTCAGCGGTTTGAGTTCAGGCGGCTTACCCCCGGCGAAACAGCCTCGCGGCTTTTGTTTGTCGCGGAAAAAGAGGGGCTCCCGCTTGAAAAAGAGGCCGCCAATATAATCGCGCGGCTTTCCGACGGCTCTGTCAGGGACGCGCTATCAATACTCGAGTCTTGCGCCGAGGCCGCTTTTTTGTCTTTTGAAAGCAGGGTTTCGGCTTCGCCCGAAAAGCAAAATGAGACATGGGTCATTGATAAAAGCGTGGTTGAAAGCCAGCTTGGAATCGCCGGGAACTCTTACTTAACCGAGCTTTTTAATAAAATTTCACAAAAAGATATAGCCGGCTGCCTTATCCTTGCCGATAAATATTATATCTCGGGCAAATCGCTGTCCTCGCTAATCGACAACATGCTCGGCGTTATCCGCGACGCGCTGTTTTTAAAGCAGGGCGGGGAAGACGCCCCCCTCACCCTTGGTATGTCGGGGATGTCAAACCTCAGCGTCAAAGAGATTTTGTCGGTTGCAGAGCTTTTTTCAAGCGAAAAGCTGATTTACTTCGCCAACACCGCGGAAGAGGCGAAAACCCGCGTCTCAAACAACGCTGCCGGCAAAAAGCTCTCTCTTGAGCTCGCGCTTATACGAATGTGCGAGGAACGCCTTTCAATCTCGGCCGAGGGGCTCGCTTCGCGGATTGCTTTGCTTGAGGAAAAAATCCTTGGCGGGAACGGAAAACAAAAATCCGAAGAAACGCACCCGATTCCCGTGAAAAGTGACGTTACCGAAGATAAAAAAATAGAAACGCAAAGCGAAATTAAAGCCCCTCCCGCTGAAAAGACTTTAAGCAAACCGATAAAGGGAGCCCTTATCGAACTGCTTGCCGATATCCCCGCCGTAAAAACCCTTTGCCAAAAAAGCGATATTTATTTTAAGGACGGGCGGATTTGCATTTTTGCCGAAAACAACTTCGCCAAAAGCGTGCTTGAGGGAAAACTTGACGACATTAAAAAAGCCATCGGCCTTTTAGGCTATGGCGAATGCGGGGTATTTTTTGGGGAGGCGAAGAGCAACCCCAATAAAGAACAGGGCGGCGAAAGCGAAAAAAGTTATATTAACGAGATAATATAAAACCAAATACAATACACAATTTGTTTTTTGAAAGGACGGGATAATAAAATGAAGGTAAGGCTGCCGAAAGGAATGGGAGGCCCGCGCGACATGAATTCCATGCTGAAACAGGCGCAGCAGATGCAGGAAGAAATGGAACGCCTTGAAACCGAACTTGACTCACGCGAATACACGATAAGCGCGGGCGGGGGAGCGATCACCGTTTCTATTTTGGGTTCCCTTAATATTTTATCAATTGAAATAAAACCCGAAATAGTCGACCCGGACGATATCGCGACGCTGGAGGACGTGATAACGGCCGGGATAAACGAGGCGATAAAAACCGTTGTAAACGCCAAGGCGGAGGAAATGAAAAAAATCACCGGCGGAATAAATCTGCCGGGGGCGTTTTAATATGACTCCGTCGCTTGAGCGCCTTATCGCCAAACTCAGCTCTCTGCCCGGCATAGGGCGCAAATCGGCGGGGCGGCTGGCGTATCATATAGTTTCAATGGATCAGTCGCAGGTAGACGAAATAGCAAAAGCCCTGACCGACGCAAAGCGTTCTCTTAAGCTTTGCGAGATTTGCCAGAACTATTCGGAAACGCCGGTGTGTTCCGTCTGCTCGTCCGAAAAGCGGGATAAATCGGTAATTTGCGTGGTCGAGGACCCACGTTCGGTGACGGCGATTGAAGAGCTCAGGGAATTCTCCGGCACTTATCACGTTCTCCACGGGGTTATTTCCCCCATGGACGGAATTACCCCGGAACACCTTAAAATAAAAGAACTTCTCGCCCGGCTTTCGGGAACGGGCGTGACGGAAGTCATTGTCGCCACCAACCCCTCGGTGGAGGGGGAGGCGACGGGGCTTTATATCGCAAAGCTGCTAAAGCCTTTCGGTATAAAGGTGACAAGGCTCGCCTACGGGCTCCCGGTGGGGGCGACGCTTGAATACGCCGACCTTATCACTCTTTCAAAAGCTTTTGAGGGGCGAACACCGGTTTAAATAAGGGCGGGTATTTATCCGCCTTATTTTTTTATAAATATTTTTAAATAATAGAAACTTTTTCGGCTTTAAAAGCGTATTAAGGAATGGAGGCACCAAAAGGCGGGATGAAATACAGCGAAGAACTCTTTACATACCTCGTCGGCAAGTACGCGGATATGGTTTACAGAATAAGCTTCGCGAAGCTGCATAACAGACATGACGCCGAGGACATAAGCCAAGAAGTCTTTGAAAAGCTGTTTGTTTTCCTGAACAAACAAGACTATTTTCAAAGCGAGGACCATATACGCGGCTGGCTCGCCAAAGTCGCCTCAAACGGGGGCGTTTCTAAACTGCGCAAGATTTTCAGGACAAAAACAATCAGCCTTGACGAAGAAACCCTCCCTGCCGAAAAAGACCGTGAGGAAATCGGGCTTGCCGACTGTATCGCGGGTCTTGACAAGAAATATTCCACCGTTATATATTTGTTTTATTACGAAAGGTTTTCCTTGGAGGAAATAGCGAAGCTGCTCTCTCTTAACCTTTCCACGGTAAAAACCCGCCTTCGCCGCGGGAAAGAAGCTCTTAAAAAAATGCTTGAGCCGGAGAATGAACCATGAAAAGCAAAAAGTCGACAAAGTCCGATTTGGATTTTGAAAATAAAATAGCGGGGGCAGTTTCGTCTTTTGACAAAATAACCCTGCCGCAAAAAAAGCGGGATGAGCTTTTGGAAATACCCCGCAAAGCCGCTTTGCCGCCAAAACGCCGCGCGGAGTTTAACTACCGCAGGGCGCTGGCGTATTCAATGATGTTTTTTATATTTGTCTCGCTTACGACCGTTTTTTCCATTATGGGTATAAAACCCGGCACTAATCACTCCCCGTCATATGGTTGTGGCGGCGAGGCAAACGGGAATAAAAACAGCTTACCCCAAAAAGACCCGCAGCTTTCCGGGGGGAGCGATCAGTCATGCCGCGAAGAAGAAAATGAGTATAGCGAGGGCTTCCCCTGCGAGGACGCCCCCGGCGATGGTATTCAAAGCTCTCTCGTGCTGTTTAACCGCGAGGAAAACATTTTTGACACCTCTGCCCGCCCGGAGGATTTTCCCCTTTCGATTTACCCGTGCGGCAGGATTGCGGCCGCCCTTTCAAACAGCTTTGAGCCTATCACAAACGCGGAAGTCCTTGGCCTTGACATAAACGGCAACGTTGTGTCGCGGGTTCGCACCGACAATAACGGCAACGCCTATCTCTTTCCCTCGCTGTTTGAAAACGACTGCGATACCGAAATAGTTATAATAGGCGTTTCGGGTCAGTATATACTCCCCGCCGGCGGGAACACAGAAATCAAAATTAACGCTCTCTCCCAAAACCCGCGCAAAGCCGAGGTGCTGTTCCTCAGCGACTGCACAAAGAACGCAGCCCCCGTTATTGACGCCATAAGGGCGAATATTATGGGAATACTTGAAAAAACAACCCAAGGTTCGGAAAAAGACGTGGCGTTTAACTCAATGTTTTTCGCGGGGAAGGATGAGAGTATTTATTTCAGCTCCTTTACCGACAACCTTGCGTCCGCCGCCTACAATTTTTATCCCCACCCGGAAATCGGCGGCGTTATGAACCCGGCAGTCGAAAACGCGCTGTGGAACGGCGTTTATTTCGGCGGCTGGGATGACGACACGATTAAAGTCTGCGTATTGTTTTTGGGCTCCACGCCGGATATAAATCAAATTGACGACGGAATACTTTCAAACGCTCTCCAAAAAGCGCTGGAAATGGGTCTGCGGGTAATTGTCGTCGCTCCGAAAACAGACGACGCCAACGCTTTGTTCCTTTATAACAGCATTGCGTATGTCACGGGCGGGAGCTTTTTAAGTTATAGTTATGGAAATCTCGTTGCAAGCGAAAGCGCCGAAGAGAGCGCCGACGGTTGTAAAAACATCTTAACCGATGAGCTGTTAAAGTTTATTTCCTGAACTTTTATATCTTAACCAAAGCAAGCTTTACTAAAAAGCAAAAGGTTAACAAATCGGCAACGGTGATTTGAAGAGCGTTGAATATTTTAACTGTGGTATCGACCGGGATTCAGCCAATATTGATATTAACAGCGTTCGCGGGCGAACAAATGAGGGACTGCCTTATTAACTGCAAAAAACCGTTCTTTACCGAAAAGGTATTGAACGGTTTTTATTTTTATGGGGAGTTTTTCTTTTTAACTGATTTAACCGGAAAGCCGGTTGCCTCGGAGTTCGGACTCCGGCTCAGCCGAGAAGCGTTTCGGGTTCGGGGTATGATTTGCCTTTTGTGTCCACAACGGCTTTTGTAATCACAAGGTTTTCGTTAAGGATCCCGAGCGGGAGGGAGTAATACTTAATTTTCGCTATTTCCTCGCAGTTGGAAAACCCGTCTATCACCCTGCCGAACGCCGCGTAGTCGCCGTCAAGAGAGGGCGCGTCGCCAAGCATAATGAAAAACTGGCAGCCCGCCGTGTCAAAGCCGTTCGAGCTTCTCGCCATTGAAACAACGCCTTTAGCGTGGGAGAGATTGTTTACAAACCCGTTGGAGGCAAATTCCCCGATAATAGAATAACCCGGGTCGCCCCTCCCCGTGCCGGTGGGGTCGCCGCCCTGAATAACAAAGCCCGGCTGCATTCTGTGAATTGTGTTGTTGTCGTAAAATCCCTTTTTAATAAGCGAGATAAAATTATTGACCGTGTTTGGGGCGACGTCGGGGTACAGCTCTATAACAATAGCGCCGTAACCCTTGACATAAAGCGCCGCGACAGGGTTTTGAGTTTCGTATTTTTCCAATTCGATTTCGTTTCCTTCCACATTAAAATTGATTTGCAACAGGTTTTCTGATGTTTCTTCACTTTTATTACTGCTACTATTGTTTTCCCCGGGCTTGTCCCCCCCCGAGCACCCCATAAATAAAACCAGCGCGGCCATTAAAACTATGAGAAATGGAGCTTTTTTCATTTTTATAACAATCCCCTCTTAAGTTTATGAGTTATATCTATATCGCCGTCCGGGCAGGCGGCCGGCCTATCAAATATTGCTTTTCAAGAAAATAATAACACACGTGTTTTTAAAAGTCAATCGGTCAAACGGTCAATTGTTTTATTAATATATTTTTATGTGTTAACATTATATCAGCTGTGTTCGCCGCAAAAAGCTTAAAAATTTGCTGTTTTGTCTTTATTTTTATGATTGACTTGGATTTATCAGTTAATTTGTTAATTTTTTAAATTTGAAATAATTAACTTTACAGCCCTGTTCCGGTGTAGTATAATAACTTTATATCGAATGTTTTCCGTTTTGCGGCTTGGCGTTACCGCTTTGGAGCCCTCCCCGGTCTGATAGGCTGACAGGCAAATATATCAAATATAAATCCATAAAACAAATTTGTATTTATATTTATATATTTATACATTTTTACTTTTTTTGGCCTTTAATAAAAAGACTAAAAGCCGGCGAGGGGGTTTTCCTTTAAAAAGCAGTCCGCGAAGATTTAAAACAAGCCGCAAGACAAGGCCGTTTAAGGTTTAAAGCTTTTTGTAACATAAATATGCAGAATGCCGATTTTATTGTTTTTATTTGATTTTAAACGTTTAAACTTTAAACGCAAACGCAGCTCGCAATCGCGTATGCCGCCGCGGGAAACATAGATTTAATATAAAAGGAGGAAGTAAACCTATGGGTCCCTTAGAGTATTTGATTGTGGCGGCAGCCATAATCGCGGTTGGCGCCGTGTCTTTTTTCTTTGGAAAATTATTCAGAAAAAAATTCGCCGAAAAAGTCATTGTATCGGCTGAGATCGAGGCAAAACGACTTTTAGACGAAGCGGCAAAAAACGCGGAGACAAGAAAAAAAGAATCAATCCTTGAAATTAAAGAAGAGGCGCTTAGAATTAAAAATGAAAACGAGCGCGAGTTGAGAGAAAGGCGAAACGATGTCCAGCGAATGGAAAAGCGAGTGCTCCAAAAAGAAGAGCATTTAGACCGCAAAACCGAATCTCTTGATAAAAAAGAAGAGCTTTTGAACGAAAAACTCAAAAACAACGAAACAATAAAAGAGGAAATAGAGAAAATCAAAGTCCAAAAGCTTGATGAGTTGCAAAAGGTCGCGAGCCTTACCAGCGAAGAAGCCAAAGCCGAACTTATGCGAACCGTCGAGGACGAGTCAAGGCATGAAATGGCGCAAAAGCTTTTGGAAATAGAAAAGGAATACAAAGAATCCGCCGAGGAAAAGGCAAAAAACATTATAACAATGGCGATACAGCGCTGCGCGTCCGACAGCGTCGCCGAGGTAACCGTGTCTGTCGTTGATCTTCCGAACGACGAGATGAAAGGAAGAATTATCGGCAGGGAAGGCAGAAATATCCGCGCTATCGAAACTTTGACCGGAGTCGACCTTATAATAGACGACACCCCGGAGGCGATAACGATATCCACATTCGACCCGATACGGAGGGAGATAGCGAGACTTACGCTTGAAAAACTCATTGCCGACGGGCGGATTCATCCCTCAAGAATTGAGGAAATGGTTGAAAAATCAAAAAAAGAAGTTGAGGCGGTAATTAAAAAAGAAGGCGAGCAGGCCACTTTTGACGCCGGCGTTCACGGGCTTAACCACGAGCTGTTAAAACTTTTGGGGCGGCTGAAATTCCGCACCAGCTACGGCCAAAATGTGCTAAGGCACTCGATCGAAGTGGCGCAGATCGCCGGCATGATAGCCAGCGAGCTGGGGCTTGACACCGCGCTCGCCAAGCGCGCGGGACTTCTCCACGACATAGGCAAGGCGCTCACCCACGAAGTTGATGGCAGTCACGCCTTGATAGGCGCCGAAACAGCCAAAAAATACAAAGAAAACAGGGAAATCGTCCACGCCATAGAATCCCACCACGGGGATGTGGAACCCTCAACCTACACGGCAATCATCATTCAGGCGGCCGACGCCATTTCCGCGGCGCGCCCGGGCGCAAGGCGGGAAAACCTTGAAAATTACATTAAAAGACTTCAAAAACTTGAGGAAATCGCCAACTCCTTCGAGGGGATTGAAAAATCCTTCGCCATTCAAGCGGGGAGAGAGATCCGCATAATGGTAAAGCCGGAGGAAGTCTCCGACGACAGCATGGCGTTTTTAGCGCGGAATATCGCTAAGAAAATAGAAACGGAACTCGAATACCCCGGGCAAATTAAAATTCATACCATTCGCGAGACAAGAGCGTTTGAATATGCGAAGTAACGTTTTCCGGATCCTCGCGCTCGGCGACGTGGTCGGGAAGACAGGCGTGGCGAAGGTGGTTTCGGAGCTCGGAGGGTTAAAGTCGGAAACCGGCGCTCATTTTGTTTTGGTGAACGGTGAAAACGCCGCCGAGTCAAACGGGCTTGACGTTTATTCCGCCGAGGCGCTGCTCGGCGCGGGCGCGGATATTATCACGGGCGGAAACCACACGCTGGCGCTTAGAGAAATTTACCCCAAGCTTGAGGAAAGCATGTTTCTTCTCCGCCCGGCGAACTTCCCCCCCCTCTGCCCCGGCAGGGGATATGCCGTTTGCCGCGCCGCCACGGGCGTTTCGGCGCTCGTCATAAACGCGGCGGGGCAGACATTTATGCCGCCCGCGGACAACCCGTTTGTCTGCGTTGACAGGATTTTAAAAGAAACCGCCGGGAAATACGATATTGCCGTAGTTGATTTTCACGCCGAGGCGACAAGCGAAAAAACCGCGTTCGGGCTGTATTTTGACGGCAGGGTGAGCTGTGTCTACGGCACCCACACCCATATCCCCACCGCGGACGAGACAATCCTCCCGAAAGGCACGGGATATATAACCGATATCGGAATGTGCGGGGTGAGGGCCGGCACGGTACTTGGGGTCAAGGCCGAGCCGGTGTTAAAGCGATTTGTCGAGGGCGTTCACGAACGGTTTGAAAAAGGCGTCGGCGAGCCCGAAATTAACGGAGCGCTTTTTGAGGTTGATTTGAACAACGGAAAATGCGTGGGGATAAAGCGTATCCGCCGCTAAATGTTATTAATTGAAAATATATAACGTACAAATGAAAGGGAAAAACAATGCCGGAAATAGTAAGGCTATTGGCCGATAACAACACAAATCAGGACGGGTCGATATGGACCACGCTATTGACTTTCGCGCCGTTTGTGGTTTTAATAGCGGTCTTTTACTTTTTTATGATACGCCCCCAGAACAAGCGCCAGCGCGAAACGGAATCCATGAGAGAATCCGTAATGCGGGGCGATGTTGTTACCACCGTGGGCGGGATTGTCGGGGTCGTCATCGTGGTTAAAGACAATAATATACTCCTTGAGACAAGCGGAGATAAAACCCGTATTCAAGTGCAGAAATGGGCTATACGCTCTATAGAGCAAAAAGCGGAATAGCCTTTACCTTTGCCATTGGTTTGGCGTATATAATATAGTTTTATCGCCGAAAAGCAAAGAAAACGGAAAATTAAAGTAAAAATAAATAAGCTGATCAAAGAATTTGTTTTGCGAAAGGAAGACAGTCAATGAAAACTTATGTTATCCCACAAGCCGAAGTTCCCGTAAGCTTTAATTGCGACGTCGTAGTGTGCGGCGGCGGCACGGCGGGGGTGCACGCGGCCGTCGCGGCGGCGAAAGAGGGCAAGTCGGTCATACTCATAGAACAGTTCGGTTCTGTCGGCGGCTCGGCCGGGAACGCCCTTGTAACGCCTTTGATGCATTCTCATATCGAGGGCGACCCCAACTGCTCTTATATCACAAATCTTTTGCACGAGGAAATGATAAGCCTCGGCGACCTTGACGAGTCAAAGCGGGCTTTTGACCCCATGATCCTCCGCATAGCGTCGGAAAAGCTTTGCGTGGAAGCCGGGGTTAAAATTTTATACTATAACTTCATTTCAGACGTCATAACCGAAAACGGAAAAGTCAAGGGCGTGGTGACGGTGTCGAAGTCCGGCAAGCGGGTTGTCGCCGGCAAGGCTTTTATCGACTGTACCGGCGACGGCGACGTTTCGGTACTCGCGGGGGCGGAATACCAAAAGGGCAACCCGGAAACCGGCAAATGCCAGCCTATTTCGCTGCGGTATATCGTTTCGGGCGTTGACATTGACGCGCTGGGCAAGTTTATTTTGTCCGAAGTCGCCCGCACCGGGGTGAGCGGAAGCTCCTCTTACAACAACGGCATAGTTTACGCCGCCTGCACTTCCACCGGCAACTGGACTTTCACAAACTTGTTTGACCGGGCGATAGCGGCCGGCGACCTTATACCCGAGGACAAGGCGTATTGGCAGATGTTTATGCTCCGCAACCGCCCGGGCTCGCTGGCTTTTAACAACCCGGAATTCTTCGAGGACACCGACGGCACAAACGCCGATCATCTGACAAGAGCCCAGATCGAGGGTAAAACGGCCATTATACGGCAGTTAAAGTTTTATAAAAAATACATGAAGGGCTTTGAGTCCGCCCATGTCACGGAAATAGCTCCCATGGTGGGAGTTCGCGAAACCCGCCATATCAAAACCGAATATGTGCTCACGGGCGAGGACCTTATCTCAAGGAAGAAATTCCCCGATGCCTTTTGCCAGAGCAATTACCCGGTCGACATACACGGCAAAGTGCTTAACTGCAAGCCCAACGCCGCGCCCGTCAACGACGGCAAGCCGTGGTATGAGGTGCCTTTCCGCTCGCTTATTGTTGCGGGGTTTGACAATTTATTCGTGGCGGGGAGATGCCTCGGCGCGGAATTTTTAGCTCAGGCTTCGCTCCGCATCCAGCCATCCGTGAGGTCATCCGGCGAGGCGGCGGGTATTGGCAGCGCCATAATGATTGACAAGGGAATAAAGGCAAAAGAAGTGAACGGCAAGGAAGTCCGAGAGATTATGGAGAAAAAGGGCGGCGTCTTTAAGCGCTGACCCGTGAAATACTAATGAGCGCTAAGTATTATTCGCTAACCTTTGACACCCCTATCGGGAAGCTCTGCCCTGTCTCGGACGGAAAGTACATAACGGAAATCCTATTCGGCGGCTGCCCGGGCTGTTTTGAGAACGGGGAAAGTGTCTTGGTTTTGCAAAACGCGAAGACCCAAATAAACGAATACCTTGCCGGAAAAAGGATTGCTTTTGATTTGCCTATACGATTTATTTCCGGCACTCCTTTCCAAAAAGATGTGTGGAACGCCATAAAATCCATACCCTACGGGCAAACGGCCTCATACGGCAGTCTTGCCATAAACATAAACCGTCCGAGAGCGTACAGGGCGGTGGGAACCGCTTGCTCCGCCAATACGCTCCCCCTTATTATCCCCTGCCACAGGGTGGTCGCGTCACGCGGGGAGGGCGGTTTTACGGGCGGAATGCATATTAAAAGGTTTTTGTTAAGCCTTGAGGAAAAATATTTAAACCTAAAATAAAAGCCATACCGCCGCCGGCCAAATTATTGACAAAAGTGGTTTTTTATGCTATTATTTCCTCAATAACTAACTATTTTACTTCGCCGTCATGATATGCCAGCCCAAACGGAATACTTATGGCGGCGGCAAAATTTGGTCCGCGGGGGTAAAGGCTAAGAATGAAAAAGTGCTTCAGACAAGAGTTTACTATATTTAGGCTAACGGTCGCGGTCGCCGTCATATCCCTGCTCGCGGCCGTTTTTATTCCGAAAATAAACGGAATTATAAACAGGGCGAAGGTTTCTTCCGCGCTTAAAGAAGCGTCTGCCGCGCTTGACATCTACACTTCCCGGAAAAACGAGACGGTAAAAGACGGCACTCTGATATATGTTAACAAAAGCGGTTGTTTTTTGTTCAGACAAGACGGCGGGGAGCTAAAACAGGAAAAAGCAAGCGACTTATTAACGGATTGCGGCGGGAGCTATATTGAAAAAATTAAAAACGTTCCCGCGCTTCTCACCGGTGAGGAGTTAGTTATTATTGAAGGGGAGTTTTACCTCACCGAACCCGGCGGCGACCCCGGCGAGTTCGCGAATTATTATAAGCTGTACGAGGGCGGCGCGGGCGATAAATACGCCTTTATCGATGGAAAACTCTATTTGGTTTACGATAAAAACAACCTCCCCGGGCTAAAAGAAAACATCACCGTTTGTGTTTTATACGACAACGCGCCTTAGGCGCGTTTTTCTTATACAATTTTTATTTGCGCGGCGGAAAGGGTTATGAAAATGAAAGGGAAAAACGCGTTCACCTTAGCGGAAGCCGCCGTCGCGCTCGCGGTGGCAGCATTGTTCCTCACCCTGACTTTTTCGCTTGTGTCCTCTCTTTGGCAAAACGCGAATCTTGCCGAACAGCAGCGCAGTACAAACAGCGAGGTTAAAAAAGCGAGAAAAGCAATTGAAGACTGGTTCAGCGGAGGTGACAGCGACGACTTTGGCTTTCCGCAGACTTTTGATAATTTTGCCGTCATGGGAAACCGAACGCTTTGCTTTGACAAAGAGACGGGGGTTCTTACTTCAAGCGACGGAGTTTCCGAGACCGGCTTTTCTTTTGGGGTTATTCGCGAAATAAGGTTTATTTCGTCGGAAAACCTGCTAAAAGCCACTCTTGTCTGCTTTTCGGGCGGGCGAGACTGTTTTTATGACATTATGCTGTTTAAAAAAAGCGCAAATTTTGACGCGGGGGACACATAAAATGACCCTTGACTTGATTTTTATTGAAAGAGAAGAAGAAAATTTACGGCTGTTTTGTCACGCAAAAGACGGCGGGGGGTTTCTTAACGCAAAGTTTTCTTGGGACTGTTCCGACAAAGACGGTCTCGCGAGGGCTGTCGATAATGCGTTTCTCGGAATAAGCGCGCAAATCAAACCCCTGCGTGGGCGGGAATTTCTACTCTTAGCGCCATGGTATACTGTCGCTTATGACTTTATCACCCTCCCCGCGGGACTGAAATCCAAGCTCCGCATTGCTTTAAAAACCGAGATTAAACTTCTTTATAAAAACCCCGAAAACCTTTATATTAAAACGAAAAAAGCCCCCGCGAGCGGACTAAACGCCGTATATAGTGTTTCGCTTATAAATAAAAGTTTTATAAAAGAGCTTTCGCAAGCGGCGGGGAGACATGGGATAAATATAAAATTCTTCGCCCCTGAAGTTTCTCTTCTCACTTCGCTCTGCGGGGTTCGCAAAGATAAGCAGACGGTTATCGCCGATGCTCGAAAAAACCACACGGTTCTCGCGTTTTGCAAAAACGGGGATATTATCGGCGCCGCTTGTTTGCCCGCCGGTTTTCAGGGGTATTCCGACGATAGCTTTGTTTTGGGCGGTGAAGACTGCCCTCAAAGAAAATCAACCGCAAGCTTTATTTCAGAAGAAATTTTAACTTTCGGGAAAAACGCGTTGGATTTGGGATATCTCACCTGTCTTGACGAAGTTATCTTTTGCGCGCCGGAAAGCTTTGCCCTCCCCCCATGGGGTAACGGCAACGAAAAACAACCCCCCGGTCTTGTGATAATAACAAAAAGCGGCGGGGAAAATAACCCGGCGCAGGGCTTGTTTACTTTAAACAACCTAAAAAATATAAGCAAAATTCATGGGGTTTACAGGATATGAAAGTTAAAGCGAAAAAAGGCTTCGCGCTTGCCGAATGTATTATCGCGATCGCCCTTGTGGGGATAATCGCCGCGTCCGCTCTCGGCGTTGTCGCCTACACTTCCCGCGCGAGAGAGGTTTATAACAGGGGTTTTATGTCCCTTGACAAGCTGAGGGCGCTTTATGTCTGTCACCGCTCGGGGGATTTTAAAACGGCGGGGGCGCTTTTAACCGGGCTTGAAATAAACGAAAACGATGACGGGGTCTTTGTGTTTTATTTTGACAAGTCAGGCCAAAACGCTCTCCCAGAAAGCTTTGACTTTAAAATAACAGTCTTCGGCGGACAGGACTTTTTCGGGGTGATTTATGACAGCCGCGGGAAGGTAATTTATCAAACCCCAAAATTCGGGGAGATCGGGGGGAGCAATGACGGCTAAATACAAAAAGGGTTTTCTGACGCTCGCGGCGCTGGCGGCGGCGGCCGTGGTAGCCATATTATGCGCGTCCGCTCTGGCGGTCTCAAACGCCACGGCGTTTAGCCTTGCAGCGGAAAAACAAGCCTTTGTCCAAAGGCTTTGGGTAGACAGCGTGGGGGACGCGTTTTTAAGAAGTGATGAGTGCGCCTACTCGCCCGAATTCGGCTTTGGGAGTGATAAATACGAAATAAAAATAGGCGGGGACAGCCTTGTTATAAAAACAAAGGGCGGCGAAACCCTGCTTTGCGTTATTAAAGACGGTCAGCAAATAAAAAAATGGTCATACGGGGAGTAAATTATGGGGTATAAGGTTTTGCTATTAGCGCTGTTTGGCGCGCTTGGGTTTGTTATGGGATGGTTTTTGAATTTTGTAATTTATAAATTTCAAAAAAGCGAAAAGGACGGCGATATTGCCCTAACGCGGGAAAAAGCTTCGTTTCTGTCCGAGTTTTTAAAGAGAAAGTATAGTTTTTTCGGCAAGGCAATATCTGTTGGGCAGTTTTCCGTCTGCCTTATAAACTCGGTTTTATGGATTGGCTGCGCTTATTTCTTTTACGGCAATACTTTGGCCGTGGTTGTAAATTCCCTTATGGTCTCCTGCCTTATTTGTATCTCATACATTGACGCCGCGACGCTTTTGATCCCCGATATTCTGCTTGCCGTATTTGGGGCTGCCTGCTTAGCGCGCTTTATTGTAAACGGAATTGAGTTGTGGAAAAACGCGTTTTTAGGGCTGGCGCTGATGCTGCTGCTTACGGGGATAGCCTATATAGCCGGGCGCTTGGTGTATAAAATACAGCCGCTTGGCGAGGGGGATATTATTTTAATGGCGGTGAGCGGGTTTGCCCTCGGTTATCAAAAAGCGCTGCTTTCGCTTTTGGCGGCGTCGCTGCTTGCCTCGGGCGTAATGTTTTTTCAAAATCTGCTTGAGCGCGGGAGCGGCAGACGTCACGCCTTCGCGCCGTTTATATCGGTTGGGGTGGCGCTCATGCTGTTTTTCGGCGATAAGCTTGTCCTTGCCTTTTTTGGGTCAATATAATTAATCTATAAGAAAGGGGGAAGTAAAAATGACCTCGCGGCTGTTTCAGCGAAAAAACACAAAGCTTTACAGATATAAATACCTTGCCTTAGACCAAAGCGAAAAAAAACACAGGGGAGTTTTTTTGTCCGACAACAAACAAAACCTGCGGGAAGACTTAGCGCGAAACAAGCTGTTTCTTGTAAAGTCAAGAAAAACCAGAGAGAATTCGGTTCTCGGGCTGTTTAATTTTTCCGTAAAGGTAAAACACAAAGAAATAAGTTTGTTTTGCTCCCGGCTTTCCGCCATGCTAAGCGCGGGGCTGACCATTGATAAGTGCGTTGACCTTTTAAAAGACGAAAGCGGCTCGAAAAAGCTCAAAGCCACTCTTTCCCTTGTCAGCGAAGACTTAAAATCCGGACTGTTGTTCTCGCAATCAATGGCGAAATATAAAACTGTGTTCCCCGCGCCCCTTGTGAGCATGGCGAGGGTCGGTGAAAACAGCGGCGGCCTTGACGCGCCGCTTAAAAAAATGGCGGATTTTTACGAGGCAAGCTGTAAAATAAAAACCAAATCAAAAAAAGCGTCTGTTTACCCGCTGGCGCTGATTTGCTTGTTGGCGGGTGTTTTCGCGATAACATTTTTATATGTCATTCCCGCTTTCAAAAAGTCGCTTGACACTCTTGAAGTCCCGCTCCCCGCCATGACGACAGCCGTGCTGAGGTTAGGGAATTTTATTTCATCATACTACTTAGAAACTCTTTTCTGTTTAGCAATTTGCATAGCTATTTTTACCGCCGCATTAAAGAGCAGGACGGGAAAACAGGTTTTCCACTTTGTTTTGTCATACCTGCCTCTGACAGGGAGGGTTCAGCGTTTCGCGGCGAGCGCCGAACTTTCGGGCGCGCTTGGAATTTTACTCAGCGGCGGGGTGGATATGGCGCTTGCCCTTGATGAGGCGGAGGGCGTTATAGAAAACACCTTCTTTAAAAAGCGGGTAAGGGAGGCGTTTCGGCGGGTAAAGGGCGGGGAGAGTCTGTCTTCCGCGCTTGAACATTGCGGAGCTTTTCCTCCGGAGTTCTCCCATATGGTCTCGGTCGGCGAGAACACGGGGGAATACGGCAAAACCCTCCTCGGGGCGTCCTTGTATTTTGAAACCCGGCTTCAAAGCGAGCTTAATACGCTGACCCAGCTTATTCAGCCGTCGCTGCTTGTCATAACGGGAGGGCTTGTGGCGGTCTTGTTTTACGCGATTTATTCCCCTGTGATAGCCCTTATTAATTCATTGGGGTAAAAGGCGCTGAACCTCTAAAAAACAAAGGAGGATTTTAACCATGCGGCAAGTCGAAAATGATAATCTTGCAATTGATAAAGCCCTGTTGGGGAAGTTTAATTTAAGGCTTTTAAAAAAGCATTGCGCGCTCCCAATCTCGCTTGAGTCGGGAAACCTTAAAATCGCGCTTGGCAACCCATATGACTTTGCCGCTTTAACTTTTATTTCATCTTTCCACACCGGGAAAACGCAAATTATAACCCTGCCGCCCGAAGAAATAAATATGTATTTAAACAAAGAAGAGGCGCTTGGCGAAAATTCGATTTTATCAAAACTTTCAAAAAACGCGGAAAATCATTTCTTCCCGGCCGAGCCCTCCCCCGCGGCGGCAATGCTTGACGGAATAATCAAAACCGCTCTCGCGCTTGAGGCGAGCGACATTCATATCGAGCCTTTGGGCGGCGAAGTCAGGGTGAGATACCGCATTGACGGCGTTCTAACCGAAAAAGCAAGGTTTTCCGAAGAAATTTACCCCTCAATTTCCGCGAGGCTGAAAATAATTTCGGGAATGAATATTGCCGAAAAACGGCTCCCGCAGGACGGCAGAATCAATGCCGCCGACGCCGGTTTTGACAAAAACCTTTTTGATTTCAGGGTTTCCGCCATGCCGACGGTGAACGGCGAAAAGTTCGCGATACGAATCCTTGACAAAACAATGTTTTACAAAAGCCGCAAGGAGCTTGGGTTTACAAAGCCGGCAAGCGAAATTGCGGACAAAATGATTTCCCGCCCGTATGGGATAATTCTTTTGGCGGGCCCCACCGGCTGCGGAAAAACCACCACGCTTTACAACTTTTTAAAGGAAGTTAATAAGCCGGGGGTGAATATCGTTACGGTGGAAGACCCGGTCGAGTATTTGGTGCCGGGAATAAACCAAATCCAAGTCAACGCGAAGACAAACCTTAACTTCGCCAACACGCTCAGGAGCGTTATCCGGCAGGACCCGGATATTATTATGATAGGCGAGATAAGAGACGAGGAAACCGCGAAGATAGCCATCCGCGCTGCTATAATGGGGCGTTTGGTGTTTTCGACAATCCACACAAACGATGCGCCGGGCGCGTGGGCAAGGCTTGCGGATATGGGGGTTTTAAATTATCTCCTCGCGGAATCCCTTATCGGGGTAATCTCCCAGCGGCTTGTAAAAAAACTTTGCCCGAACTGCAAAACAAAGCACAGGGCGACAAGCGCGGAGCTGGCTGTTCTCGGGGAAAGCTCCCCCGCTTATGTCTGGCGGCCCAACGGCTGCGTTTCTTGCGGAAACAGCGGGTATAAAGGCAGGGTCGCCGTTTATGAAATAATGCAAATAAACGATAAAATCCGCGAGGCGATGATGAGTTTTACTTCTTCCCCGCCGCACGGCGCCGCCCCCGCCGTTACCGCGGAAAAACTAAGGGAAACAGCAAAAGAAAACGGTATGACCCCGCTTTGGGAGGTCTGTAAAAGCTATGTAATCGGCGGTATAACCAGCCCGAGCGAGCTTATGGCGCTGTATATGGAATAAAAATTTTTAAACAATAAAAGAAGCAAAACAAGGATTAGCCCTTATCATTGTTTGTCAATTTATGAATATTTTTGAGCATAAAGGCAAAGAATAATTTGCGCGAAGAAATATTTGTAATGTGGAGTGAAAATATATGAGAGCTACGGGAATAGTTAGAAGAATAGATGATTTGGGCCGGGTGGTCATACCAAAAGAGATTCGCCGCACAATGCGGATAAGAGAGGGAGAGCCGCTTGAAATATTCACCGATAAGGACGGCGAGGTCATATTTAAAAAATATTCGCCTTTGGGGGAAATATCATCATTTTCCGCCAAATACGCCGAAGCCCTGAACAAAGCGGCGGGCATACCCGTCGCTATTTGCGACCGCGATTCCGTCGTCGCCGTCGCCGGGGTGAGCAGTTCCAACAAAGAATACCTTGAAAAGCCGATTTCCATTTCCGTCTCGTCGGTTTTGGAAAAAAGACAGCCCTTTACGGCGACCGAGGCGGGTTCGGGGATAGAACTGACCGACGCCGGGCTGGGGAGAGTTTCCTACCTTGCCCCCATAATTTCAGACGGCGATATTATCGGCGGGGTCATGCTGCTGGCGCGGGAGGGTTATACCCCCGACGAATCCGAACAAAAAATGATAAACACGGGCGCGTTATTTTTATCAAAACAGCTTGAAATGTAAACCTTTTGCTATAATTAAAAAAGATTTGGGGCTGTCGGCAACGGCAGTCCTTAAACTTTTTTTAGCCGTTTATATGTTTTGGGTTTTTTTGCTTGCGCAAAGCGGTTTTTTATGCTACAATCAAAATTGGAAATATAAAAACAAAACAGGTTTTTTAGGTTAGATTAAACGAGCGAATAGACTAAAACAATTCGTTTACCGTTAAAATCAATAAAAAAAGGAGTGACCGTTAAAGTGAAAAAATTGCTATCAGCCGTTTTGGGCGCGCTGCTTTTGTTCGCCTGCGCGCTTCCCTTTAATTTTTTTAAAATCGCGGCGCAGGAAAACGCTCCTCCGAGGGTTATCCCCGCCGTAAGAGAGTGGGAGGGCGGCGAGGGGGTGTTTATCCCAAAGGCCGGCCTTAAGTTAGTTTTGGATTCGGACGAGCTCCTGAGCGCCGCCCAAAAACAAATAATCAGGGAATATTTTATTGACATACTCGGCTTTGATATTGAAATTACCTCAAGCGTTCCGCCGTCCGACGGGGACTATTATTTAACGCCCGCAAACGACACATCTCTGGGTGAGGAGGGCTATATAATAGACGCGGGGGAAAAAATAACCATAAGCGCGGACGGGGGAATCGGGTTTTTGTACGGGATCATAACCACCCTCCAGTCTTATTACGCCGACGGCTATATGCCAAAGGGAAAAGTCCGCGACTGGCCGATGTATGGGGTTCGCTCGGGGATGATAGACGTCGCGCGGGCGTATATCCCGCTTGACTATGTGGAGGAAATAACAAAATACTTCGCTTGGTTCAAGCTGAATGAGATCCACCTTCACATAAACGACAACGGCGCTAACGGGTACAATATATTCCGGCTTGAAAGCGACGTGCCTAACCTGACCGCAAAAGACGGCTATTACACAAAAGACGAGTACCGCGACTATCAAAAGCGAATGGTCGAGTACGGGGTAAGCGTTATAACCGAAATAGACACCCCCGCGCACTCGCGCTGTTTCGCCGATGTTGTCCCCGAATATATGCTTCCCGACATGTCGCATATCGATATTTCAAACCCCGACGCCGTTCAATTTGTGCTTGACCTTTTTGACGAGTATATAACGGGCGACGACCCGGTTTTTGTATCGAAAAAAGTTCATTTCGGCACCGATGAGTACCCCGCCGGTCATAACGAGGAAATGCGCGCCTACACCGACACCCTTATAAAGCATATTCGGGAAAAAGGCTATACCCCCCGCTTTTGGGGGAGCTTCGGCGGCGGAGGGTTCAACGGCACCACCCCCGTTTCGGGGGACGCCGAGGTAAACTTTTGGGCGGATTCGCTGTCTGACTACAAAACGCTGTTTTCCATGGGCTATGACATAATAAACTCCTGCAGCCATAAGCTTTACTGCGTGCCGGGGGGGAACTATGGGTTCCCCGACTATATAGACTTAAAATCCCTCTACAAGTCTTGGTTTATAAACTACATGGGCTACGGCGCGTCCACGGCGGTGGAGTACGACAACCCCCAGCTAAAGGGAGCGTCGTTTTGCCTTTGGAACGACAGGCACACCGAATGGGGCGGGTTTACCATGTTTGACATTTTTGACAGGGTGAGATACCTCGTGGCGTATGTTTCTGAAAAAACTTGGGACGGGGAACAGACCCGCTCCATGGACGCCGACGATTTTGTGGAACGCTTTAACATTTTGTCGCCGAGGGCGGGGAACACAAACCCCGGAAGAACGGCGGAGCTCCCCCTTGACTTGGATGACGTCGGCAAAGTTAAATCGGTGGGGTTCCCTTATATTTTCTCGGCCGATATAGTCGTAAACAGTTATACCGACGCGAATATTTTGTCGGGGGAAGACGGGCGGCTGTTTATCAACGCCGCGGGGAAACCCTCTTTTTCAAGAGAGACCTACACCTTTAATTTTAACTATGTTATTCCCAAAAACACAAAGGTTAACCTTAAGCTTTACGCCGACAACAAGAGAACATATCTGATTGTCAACGACACCTATTACTATGACGCGATCAACCTTAAAAACCCCGCGCTCATTGACTCGTCCACGTTTGTACTCCCGTTTGAGTTCGCGGGGGGAAACGGCTTGGAGGTAAAAAGCCTTTCGGTCTACAAACCCGATTTTAACCTCAACGACAAAAAACTGAACGCCAACCTCGCCTTGTTCAAAGACGTGAGCGTTTCGGGGCTGGAAATCGACTACGGGCTTAACGAACCGCTCGCCGTCGACGGCAACATTGACACCAGACTGTCGTTTGCCCGGGACAAAGACATCCAGTGGATGGTTGTCGATTTAGGGTCGGAGCATGAGATTAACAAAGTTGTCATTGAGTTCCACGAGCGGGTGAGCGATTATGAAATTTATGTCTCGTCCGACGGCAACGAATATGTTAAGGTTTACGAGATCGCGGCCCTCCCCGACGGGGTAAAAGCAACCGATGAAATTGAAATTGAGCCCGTCACCTGCAGATATGTTAAATATGTTCAGCTTAAGCGGTGGTATTGTTCGCCATATTCCACTTATTACAGCGGCGGGATATACGAATTTGAAGTTTATGGCACGGATATGGAAAAGTACGCGGCTCTTGTGGATATCGGGCTTGACCTTGCCGAGGGCGGCGGGTCGGAGACTTCCGACATTAAGAGAAAAGCGTCGGAGCTGAACAGATATTTAAAATCCGAATCGATCTACAAGACCCACATAGACGCGCTTTATAACAGTCTTGCGCAAGCCATTTATAATTATGAAAACCCCCCGGCAGAAGTTTCCTCCCCCTCCGAAACAAGCGAGGTTTCCCAGACATCTTCCCCAATCTGGGGGGAGAGAGACGGCCTGACGACTGTCTTCCTTTGGATAGCGGCCGGTGTGCTGGCGGCGCTCATAGCGTTTGCTGTTTTCGCCCTGTTTAAAAATAAAATCGCTCCGCGGAGCTGAGGACGGCAAAGCTTTTAATTCCCAATAAATATACGCAAAAATACCGCCCGGGTTTTCCCCGGGCGGCGCTTTTATGGGACGCGTATTATATAAACAGGTTTACATTAGACTCCTCGGCCTCCCCAAGGAAAGTGCCTACCCCGGCGAAATCAACGCCGTCAATGAGTTCTTCTTTTTTAATTCCCATAACGTCCATGCTCATGGTGCAGGCAATAATTTTAACGCCGTTTTTAAGGGCTTTTTCAATAAGCGAATCAAGCGAATCAACGTTTTTGTCTCTCATGATTTTTTTCATCATCGCCGTTCCCATCCCGCCCATGTTCATTTTGGAAAGCTTAAGCCGCCCGCTCCCCCTTGGGAGCATAAAGCCAAAGGCTTTTTCCATAAATGTTTTTTTGACCTTTTGTCTCTTTGTCTTTCTAAGCACGGTGAGCCCCCAGAAGGTAAAGAACATGGTGACTTTTCTCCCCATGGCGGCGCCGCCGTTTGCAATGATAAAGCTTGCGATAACCTTGTCGAGATCCCCCGAGAAAACTATAATTGTCTTTCCGTCGCCGCCGGCGCGCCCTGAAATCTGCTCGCCGCTGCCTTTTTTAATAACGGCGGTATAGTTTTTTCCGTCCTGCCCTTTTGAAACAAGCGTGTTCCCCGTGCGCCTGCACCACACCTCCGCGTCCCGCACAAAGCCGGGGTCGGAGGCGGTGACCTCAAGGGTTTCTCCGTCTTTCATTGACTGTATGGTTTCAAACACCCTCATAATCGGCCCGGGGCATTGAAGTCCGCTGCAGTCAAGGGTTATTGACTTTCCTCTCGATTTTTCGGGGGGGAGCGTTTTTTCAAAGCCTGCATCCCCGTGGGTTATATAATCTTTGTAATGGGTCGCTTTATAAAAACGGCTGCCGCCCGGGTATACAAACACTTTCTCAAAGCCGTGCTGAGACAATATCCTCGCCGCGTTGTATGCTCTGACGCCGATAGCGCAAAAAACTATTACACGCTTGTTTTTGTCGAGTTCGTCCAAACGGTCCCTTAGCTCCCCAAGCGGTATCACCGTCGCCCCGGGGTAGGAAAAAGCCATTGTCTCAACATATTCGCGGACATCGAGCAAAAGCGCGCCGGGGTTTTTTTCGGCCTCGTCCCAGTCGGCGAACTTAACCTTGCCGTCAAGCAGGTTTTCGGCGACATATCCCGCCATGTTAACCGGGTCTTTCGCGGACGAGTAAGGCGGCGCGTAAGCGAATTCAAGCTCGGTAAGCGCGCTCACCCCCGCGCCAAGCCGGATAGCCTCGCCGAGAGTGTCAATCCGCTTGTCAACCCCCTCCGAACCCACAATCTGAGCCCCAAAGATTTTTTTGCCGTCGGCGGAAAATAAAAGTTTTATCGTCATGGGGAACGCGCCGGGATAATACCCCGCGTGGGAGTTTTGAACTATTATCACCCGCTCGTAGTCCTTCCCCTTGACCATGCCGCGCTTTATAAGGGTTTTTTCGTTCGCGCCGGTTGAGGCGGCGGTGAGGTCGAACACCTTAGCTACCGAAGATCCCTGCGAACCGGCATAGGTTTTATCCCCGCCCGCAATGTTGTCGGCGGCTATCCTCCCCTGCTTATTCGCCGGTCCGGCAAGGGGAATCATTGTTTTGCCGCCGAAAATAAAGTCGTTTACCTCGATCACGTCGCCCACGGCATAGATGTCTTTGTCAGACGTTTGCATATGGTCGTCGACTTTAACCCCGCCGCGGGGGTTAACCTCAAGGCCGGCGGCTTTCGCTAACTCGCCGTTTGGTTTCACCCCGACGGCTAAAATAACAAGCTCGGCGCTCACAGTACCGCCGCTTTGAAGTTTTATCTCCACTTCGTTCTCTTTATCGGAAAACATGCTGACCCCGTCGCCAAGGCAGAGCTTAACGCCGTTTTCAACAAGAGCCTGATGAAGTATCTGCGCCATTTCAAAGTCAAGCGGCGCCATGACTTGGCCGAGCATTTCAATTAGGGTGACTTTTATCCCGGCGTGGCTTAGGTTTTCGGCCATTTCAAGCCCGATAAACCCTCCCCCCACCACGGCCGCGGTTTTAACATTGTTTTCTTTAATAAAAGAAATAATCAAATCCGTATCCGGGACGGTCCATATGGTCTTAACCCGCGGCAGGTCTGCGCCGGGGATATTCGGCCTTATGGGGGAAGAACCGGTGGCAATTACAAGTTTGTCGTATGTTTCCTCATAGGTTTCGCCGACGGGGGAGTTAAGATTTTTAACCGTAACCGTTTTTTTGCCGCGGTTGATGGCGATAACTTCGTTTTTCACTTTGACGGTGACGTTAAATTTGGCTTTCATCTCCGCCGGGGTTTGGAGCAGCAGGGCTCTCCTGTCCTTTATAACCCCGCTCACATGATAGGGCAGGCCGCAGTTCGCGTATGAGATATACTCGCCGCGCTCAAGCACGACGATTTCCGCGCTTTCATCTACTCTGCGAAGCCTTGCCGCGCAGGTCGCTCCGCCCGCGACGCCGCCGATTATAACAGTTTTCATCCTGAAGGTTTTCCGTCCTTTCTTTTTCCGCGAGCGCGGAAGACAAATTAAGGGTTAATAAATATAAAATTTTAAACGCGGTTATGTTCGGGCTGCGCGGGGAAACACAAAGCAAGCCGGCGCTTTAATAAAGCTTCCGCCTTGCTTTTCATAAGCCGATTTTCGGCCATGGGAACAATAAAAAGTTTATAAATATGTTTTGGTTTAAAGCATTTGCTCAACTTGGGCTTTTTGTTTGTAACCGACCGATACGTTTTTAATTTTTCCATCCTCAACTAAAACCAGCATTGGGATCGAAGACACGTGAAAAGCCTGCGCCAACTCGCGCTCTTCATCGATATTTATTTTACCGACAACTATTTCCGGGTGAGATTCGGCAAGCTCCTCCAGCACGGGCGCCATCATTTTGCAGGGACCGCACCAAGTTGCCCAAAGGTCAAGCAACACGGGCTTTTCGGATTCCAGCACCTTTTCCTTAAAATTAGACTTGTTAATTGTTAAAACGGACATTTTGCAGCCTCCTTATGTTTCTACTCATAGGATATCACAAAATTAAAATTTCTTCCGTGACTTTGCTACAAAAATTATTTTCCTTAACAAGTTTTGGGTTTTATTTTCTGCTCGATTCGGCAAGCGCCTCTATGCGGTTAAAATCCACAAGCGTAATGCTCCCGCGGGAAAGTTTTACCAAGCCTTCCTCCTGAAAATATCTGAGTATCCGCGTGATGACTTCCCTTATGCTCCCCAAATGATTGGCGATTTTTTCATGGGTCAGCTTAAGCGTGGGCTTTGAGGTCAGCAGGCTTTCCTCAAGCAAAAAAGCCGCGATTCTTGTGTCGAGCTTTTTGTTTAAAATCTGGTCCATAAGCCACATAACTTCCGAAAAATGCGAAGCCATAAGGGCGTTGGTGTAATTAGCCACCGCCGCGGACTCATCCATCAGGGCTTTAAAAACGCCGGCGGGTATTATAAGCAGGCTGAGGTCGGTTTCCGCCGCCACCATTACCTCAAACTGCAGGCTGGGTATTATGCAGGACGCCGAAAAAAGGCACATATCCCGCTCAAGCAGTCTGAACAGCGTCAGCTCCTTGCCCTCGTCAGAGACGATATAAACCCTCACTTGACCGCTTGTGACAATAATAAGGCCTATACAGTCGTCCTGCCCGCTATGTATGATGTTTCCCCTGCCGTAATCCCGTTCCTGAAGCGATGAGAGAAGAAGGTGTTTCTGTTCAGCGGTAAGGTTTTTCCAGAAAGGGAGATAATCGCCAAGCGTTTTGTTTTTTTGCATACAATGTCTCCCCTCATAATCGCCGCGCAGCGACATATCCCCGAATATGATTTCTTTATACCGGGAATGTTGAAAAAGCTGTTATTTACCCTGTTATTTTACACCGCTTTTAACTAAAATACAAGTTTTTTCAAAAAAACGTGTGTGAATTTTTAGTTTTTTCTCAGCTATCATTTCCTAAGATATTAATACAAATATCATTCGTTATAGCAAAGCCGTAAACCACTCCCACACCTGTGTTAGGATTAAAATTATAATCCTCTTCGCCGCAGGGAATACCGCCAATTTCGATTGCTGTAATCGTATAAGGCGGCTTTCCGGGATACAATTCATAGACAGTAAAGTGAAGGTCTTCTCCGTACTCAACAGTTTCTTCATATTCGATAGTACAGATCGTGCCGGAAATCAAAACGTTGTATCTTATTTTGACGGCGGTTATTTTAACTGTTATATCATCCGTAATATACTGTTTATAAATTAAAAGCCCGCCGTCTTCGTTCCATATATATTCCTCGCCCGCCTCACAAATTACCCCGCCTATTTTAACCTCCGGTAAAACCCCCACAAAGTTATAACCCGTATCGGGGGTTATGGTAAGGTTAAGGTTGCTCTCAGGCGACGCGGTGTCGTCCCCCGAAAAACTACAGCCGAGCGCGTCAACTTCAACCGAATAACTCACGGCAGGTTGACTTGAGCCGGGTTCGGAAGGTATGCTCCCTCCGGCGGGCAAAACAATTCCGCTGTAAACACAGCAACCCTCCTGAGCTTGGCCGTTAAAGGCTTCCTCGGTATAAAAAGCAAAGGCAAAGAGGCGGCTTTTATCGATAAGGCACCCTATATCGGTACAGCAGACCTCGCTCCCCGAAAAGCTTATGGGGATGTTTTCCGGTATTCCGTCAAGAACGCTTTCCATGTCTTCTAAAGTTACCCCGTCCCCCGACGCTACCCAAAAAGAAAAACGCCCCGCGTCTATGTCATCGCCTTCATACAAAACGATTTCGCGGAGCGTGCCGTCCAAAAGCACAAAATAAAACCCGGAGCTTTCAAAGACCGTGCCTTCCGGCAGCACGTCCCCTCCGGGTTCTTCAAGAATTTTAGAGTTCAGCAAAAGGAGAGTATCCATTGCCTCTTTGTGGGCCACGGTTTTTTTCGCGCTTGTCACCACGCCGCCCAGAGAAGAAACAACCACATAGGAGAGTATCGCAATTACCGCAAGAACAATGGTAAGTTCGGCTATTGTAAAGCCTTTTCTTTGTTTTACCTTCATTTTTTTGTCCCCTTTTTTGGTTTTTTCGCTTTTTGATTATCGCGATTAAAAATTATTAACCCGCGATTAATAAAAGCTTAAAGGCATTATACCCCATTTTTTTGTAATAATCAACATATTTTGACAAAAATAACTAAGTTTCCCAATACTCTTTTTTACAAATTTTAAAAATAGTTGAAAAATTAATAAAAAAGCGGTAAAATATATTTTATGTTGAAAGCGATTTAAAACAACGCTTTTTACACACTCAAAAGGTTTTTTGAAAGGATATATTAATGGTAAAGCAAACGCGAACAGAGCTTATGCTCGGAAACTCCGCGGTGGCGCGGGGGCTGTATGAGGCGGGGGTGAGGGTTGTCTCATCCTACCCCGGCACCCCCAGCACAGAAATCACCGAATGCGCCGCCGTTTTCGGCGAAGAGCCCGTCCGTGACGGAGATACCGGTCTGTACGCGGAATGGGCGCCAAATGAAAAAGTGGCGGCGGAGGTGGCGTTCGGCGCGTCCCTTGGCGGGGCGCGGGGGTTTTGCGCCATGAAACACGTGGGGCTTAACGTCGCGGCGGACCCGGTTTACACTTCTTCTTACACCGGGGTGAACGCGGGGTTTGTCATCGCCGTGGCGGATGACCCGGGAATGCACTCCTCCCAAAACGAGCAGGATTCCCGCCACCACGCCATAGCGGCGAAAATCCCGATGCTTGAGCCGAGCGATTCGGAGGAGTGCAGGGTCTTTACAAAGCTCGCGTTTGAGCTTTCCGAAGAATATGACACCCCCGTCCTATTAAGGCTGACCACCCGGGTTTCACACTCGCAAAGCGTAGTTACTCTCTCTGAAAGAGAACATATACCGCTCAGGGACTATGTAAAGGACGTTCAAAAAAACGTGATGATGCCCGCCATGGCGAGAAAAAGGCATGTTCTTGTAGAAGAGAGGACAAAAAAGCTTACCGAATACTCCGAGAACAGCCCGCTGAATAAAATCGAGCGCGGCGGGGATATAGGCATAATAGCCGCCGGATCAACCTATAACTACGCCAAAGAGGCGCTCGGCGGCAGGGCAAGCTATTTAAAGCTTGGAATGGTCAATCCCCTGCCGGTAAAGCTTATTAAAAGTTTTGCCGCGACGGTAAAAACGCTTATCGTCTGCGAGGAACTTGACGACATTATAGAAACCCACTGCAAAAAACACGGGGTTAAAGTGAGGGGAAAGGAGCTGTTTTCGCTTTGCGGGGAATATTCTCAATCGGCAATAAAAAAAGCGGTTTTAGGGGAAGAAAACGAATACATAACCTTCCCGGAACCCCTCCCCGCCCGACCGCCCGCGCTCTGCGCCGGTTGCCCTCACAGAGGAGTGTTCTTGGCGCTTAAAGGGTTGAAGGTATATATCTCCGGGGATATCGGCTGTTACACCCTCGCTTCGCAAAAGCCGCTCGCCCAAACCGACCTCTGCCTGTGCATGGGGGCGTCGGTTTCGTCTCTCCACGGCTTTAACCTCGCCCGGGGGGAGGTTCAGGCAAAAAAATCCGTGGCGGTAATTGGGGACTCGACTTTTATCCATTCCGGGATAACGGGGCTTATAAACATTGCCTATAACAAGGGAATTTCAACCGTTATTTTGCTTGACAACTCAATAACGGGAATGACGGGTCACCAGAACAACCCGGCGAACGGGCTTACCTTAAAAGGCGAAAAAACCGTCTCGGTCGATATTATATCTCTTGCCAAAGCCGTCGGGTTCGGTTCGGTTAGCGTAGTGGACCCCTATGATGTGGAGACAACCAAAAGCGTTATAGCAAGGGAGCTGCAAAACGATTTTCCCTCACTTATTGTCGCGAGCCGCCCCTGTGCGATTCTTAAAACCGTAAAGCGCGGCGCGCCGCTTGTCGTTAACCAAAACTGTACTTCCTGCAGGGCCTGCCTTTCTGTCGGCTGTCCCGCGATATCGCTCACGGACGGCAAGGCATATATTGACGGCGTTCAGTGCAACGGGTGCGGGATATGCATGTATGCCTGCAAGTTTGGCGCGATAGAGGGGGGAAGAGCGTGACAAAACATAATTATAGCAATTATAATATTATCATAGCCGGCGTTGGCGGGCAGGGCACTTTGGTAGCGTCAAAAATAATGGGGAGGGTGTTTATGTCCCTCGGCCACGGCGTAAAAGTCAGCGAGGTTCACGGGATGTCCCAGCGCGGCGGGAGCGTGGTCACATATGTCAGGTTTGGCGGGGATATTTTCTCACCCGTTATCGACAAGGGCGAGGCCGACTTGATTGTGAGTTTTGAGATCCTTGAAGCGGCGAGATGGCTGCCATATTTAAAAAAAGGCGGCGCGATTATCACAAGCGCCCAGAAGATAAACCCCATGACGGTTATTTCGGGTTCCGCGGCCTACCCGGCGGGTATAAAAGAAAGAATTAAGTCGCTTGGCGTAAACATTCAAAGCCTTGACGCCGCATACCTCGCGGGGGAAGCGGGGTCACGCCTTGCCGTAAATATGGTGCTGCTCGGCGCTGCGGCTAAGTTTTTAAAAATTGATAAAAAAGTCTGGGAAGATACAATAAAAGAAACCTTCAGTGAAAAACACACAAAAACCAACCTTAAGGCCTTTGATTTGGGCTACCTTGCGCAATAAGGAGGAAAAATAAAATGTTCACCCCCGAAATCGAATCCGCCGAGAGAGAGCGGCTAAGAGAAATCCAAAGCGAAAGGCTGAAAAAAACGGTCCGCCGCGCCTATGAGAACATTGGGTTTTACAAAAAACTGTTTGACGAGAGCGGCGTTTCCCCGTATGACGTAAAATCAATCGACGATATTGAAAACCTGCCGTTTACCACAAAAGAAGACCTAAGGGACAACTACCCGTTCGGGCTGTTCGCCGTGCCGAAGGACGAGCTTATACGAATTCACGCCTCGTCGGGAACCACAGGCAAGCAAACGGTGGTGGGTTACACAAAACACGACATTGATATTTGGTCGGAATCCGCCGCGCGGGCAATCGCCGCGGCGGGGGGGACAAAAAACGACCTTATACATATAAGCTACGGCTACGGGCTTTTTACCGGGGGCTTGGGGCTCCACTACGGCGCGGAAAAGCTCGGCGCGGTGGCGCTTCCGGTTTCCTCCGGCAACACAAACAGGCAGGTTCAGCTCATGCGCGACTTTGGTTCCGACATTTTGTGCTGCACCCCCTCCTACGCCATGTATATAGGCGAGACAATGAAAGAACTTGGTATTTCCCCCGATTCGCTGCCGCTGAGGGCGGGTATCTTCGGCGCGGAGCCCTGGACGGAGGGAATGAGGGGGGAAATCGAAAAGCTCTTGGGAATAAAGGCCTATGACATCTACGGACTTAGCGAAATCGCCGGACCCGGAGTGTCTTACGACTGCGAGTGTCAAAACCACCTCCACGTCAACGAGGATTATTTTTACCCCGAAATAATAGATATGGATACGGGCAAGCCCGCGGGCGACGGCGTTTACGGCGAGCTTGTCTTTACCTGTATCGGAAAAGAAGCCCTCCCCCTCATTCGCTACCGCACGCGCGACATATCGGCGCTGTTCCGCGGCAAATGCGCCTGCGGGCGGACCACGGTTCGCATGGCAAAGCCAAAGGGACGGTGCGACGATATGCTTATTATCCGCGGCGTAAACGTGTTCCCGTCGCAGGTCGAGCACGTTCTTACCAAAATGGGTTACGGCGGGAACTATCTCATTGTGGTGGAACGAAAAAACAACCTTGACCAAATGGAGGTAAAGGTTGAAATAACCGAGGATCTGCTGACCGACACGGTGCGCGGCATTGAAAAAGCGGGTAAAAACTTAGAAAACGCTCTCGCGTCTTTCCTTGGAATCCACGCCAAAGTCACGCTTGCCGAGCCAAAATCGCTCCCGCGCTCGGAGGGGAAAGCCAAAAGGGTCATAGACAACAGAAAACTAATATAGGAGGGAACGCGATGTTTATCAAACAACTTTCAATCTTTGTGCAGAACGAGCCCGGCAGGCTTTCTGAAATCGCCGGGGTTATCGCGGGCGCCGGGGTGGATATACGGGCGCTTTCAATAGCCGACACCACAAATTTCGGCATACTCAGGCTTATTGTGGACAAGCCGACGGAGGCGATGGAAGCGCTGGGGAAGCTTGGGCTTACGGTAAAGCTGACCGAAGTTATCGCCGTTGAGGTAAACGACCGCCCGGGCGAGTTTGCCGGGGCGCTGAGAGTGCTCGGCGACGCGGGGGTGGTGGTCGAGTATATCTACGCGTTTTTATCCCGCTCCCCGGGGAAAGCCTGCGTCATTCTCCGCGTGGATGATAACGAAAAAGCCGAGGGTATTTTGCAAAACGCGGGGATAGTGACGCTGAGAGAAAGGGATTTATACGCGGTTTAACCTATATTATTTGTTTTGAGTTATATGCCCCGCTACCCTTAGCGGCAAAAACCTAAAACACTAAGGGCTAACTCAATTCTTTCCACAGGCAGGCCTATTACGTTTTCCCTGCTCCCGTTTAGCTTTTCAATAAACCCCGCCCCCTCGTCCTGCGCCCCGTATGAGCCCGCCTTGTCAAGGGGCGAGCCTGTCTTAACATAGCTTAAAATCTCGCTTTCCGAAAGCCTTCTGAAAGTGACAGCCGTTTTTTCATAGCCCCTTACCGCCCCGCTTTTAGAAATCAGCGCGAACCCGGTATAAACCTCGTGAGTGTTTTGGGAAAGAGCCCTTAGGGTATTGGCGGCGTCCCCGCTGTCTTTTGGCTTGCCGATAATCTTCCCGCCGAAAAACACCGCGGTATCAACCCCCAGCACAACATCCTCGGGGTAAAACTCCGCCACCTCAAGCGCTTTAAAGTAAGCGCTTGCCATTGTGTACTCGGCGGGGCGGCTTAAATCCGGAACTTTTTCGCGCTTTGCCGGGGAAACCTTAAAAACCCAGCCGTGGCTTTTCAGCAATTCGCACCTTCTCGGCGAAGCCGAGGCTAAAATCAACATAATATATATTCTCCATAACAAAAATTAACTTTTACCGCCAACACACTTGATTACCGTTAAAAATACCGCTATAATGCAGATACGAAACAATATAGCATAAAAATAAAAAAAGCAAAGAGGTTTTTTTATGACAGCGAATCTCACTTCGAAAAGACGAATAGTAGTTAAAGTGGGGACTTCAACCCTCACCCATGACAGCGGATTTTTAAATATCAGAAAAATCGAAACGCTTGTAAAATGTCTTGCCGATATTCAAAACAGCGGCAGAAGTATAATTTTAGTGTCAAGCGGCGCGATAGGCTGCGGGGTGGCGAAGTTGGGCATTGCGGGGAGAGCCCTCACCGTCAGCGAAAAACAAGCGGCGGCGAGCGTGGGTCAGTGCGACCTCATTGACATATACGACCGCAACTTCTCCCAGTACGGGCATAAGATAGCGCAAGTGCTTATAACAAAGGATATCGTCGACAACCCCGAAAAGCGGGACTCTGCGTCCGGCACGTTCGAGGCGCTGATTTCCTACGGCTGCATACCCATTGTAAACGAAAACGACACGGTTTCAAGCGAGGAAATAACCTTTGGCGGCAACGACACGCTTTCCGTTGCGGTGGCGCGGCTCACCGGCGCCGACCTTATAATAAATATGTCCGACGTCGACGGCCTTTATGATAAAAACCCCCGCACCAACCCCGGCGCCAAGCTTATCGAGCATGTGAGCGAAATAACGGAGGAACTTCTCTCCGGCGCCGAGGGCACGGGTTCGGGTTCAAACCGCGGGGTGGGCGGCATGAGAGCAAAGCTGCAATCGGCCGCGACCGCCATGAGGCACGGCATACCCATGCTTATTGTAAACGGCGATAACCCGAATATACTCTATGATATTTTTGACGGCAACTTTAAAGGCACATATTGCGGAAAATAGCATGAGCGAACAGGAAAAACCTTAAGCTTTGCGAAAGGAGAACAGATAAATGTCAATGAAAATGACGGTGACGGAAAAATGCGACGCCTGTAAAAAAGCCGCGCTTACCCTCGCGTCGTCCGACGGCATAAGGCGAAACGCCGTGCTGAGGGACGCCTCACGGCTGCTTTTAGAAAACAGCGCCGAAATTTTGGAAAAAAACCGCCTTGACCTGTCAAGGGCCGAGGAAAACGGAATAAAAGGGGCGATGGTCGACAGGCTCTCTCTCAGCGAAGAACGGATAAACGATATCTGTTCCGCCATAAACGAAATTGCCCACCTCCCCGACCCCATCGGCAAGGGCGAGCGCTGGACTCTCCCCAACGGGCTTAAAGTACAGCGCGTTTCGGTTCCGATGGGGGTAATAGGCATAATTTATGAGGCGCGGCCGAACGTGACGGCGGACGCCGCCTCGCTCTGCATTAAAAGCGGCAACGGAGTGGTGCTGAGAGGGGGAAAAGAGGCGGTAAACACCGGCAAGGCGATCGCCGGCTTGTTCAGGCGCGCGGCCGAGGCCAACATGTTTTCGGGGGATATCGTTCAGTTTATCGACGACATATCGCGGGACTCCGCGACCGAGCTTATGCGCGCCAAAGGGCATTTGGACCTCCTTATCCCAAGAGGGGGAAAGGGACTTATAAAATCGGTTGCCGAAAACGCCCTTGTGCCTGTCATTGAGACTGGGGCGGGGAACTGCCATATATACGCCGAAAAAAGCTGCGACATTCAAATGGCGATAAATGTTATCCACAACGCCAAAACCTCCCGCCCATCGGTTTGCAACGCGGTCGAGCATCTTCTTGTTGACCGCGATATAGCCAAAACCCTCCTCCCCGCGCTGGCGGAAAAATTAAAAACGGTGTCGCTCCGCGGCGGCGATGAAGTTAAAAAAATCCTCCCCAAAATTACCGTTGTGCCGGACGACGACTTTTTTACCGAATACAACGACTATATACTTTCAATAAAGTTAGTCGATGGAATAGACGAGGCAATTTCCCATATAAACACCCACTCGACGGGCCATTCGGAGGCCATTTTGACCTCCGATCTTGAAAAAGCCGATAAATTTACCAAAAACATTGATTCGGCGGCGGTATATGTAAACGCCTCCACCCGCTTTACCGACGGCGGAGTGTTCGGCTTTGGGGCGGAAATAGGCATTTCCACCCAAAAGCTCCACGCGAGAGGGCCTATGGGGCTGTCAAGCCTCACCACGGTTAAGTATATTTTAAACGGCTCGGGGCAGATAAGATAAACTCTGTATTTAGCGGGGAGCGCTAAATACAGGGCGAATAGAATAATTAATAAGCGGAAAGCGTAAGATATATGGGTGATTATATATGCGGCTTTCCGCTTTTTCTTTTTCCCGCAAAAGGAGGGGCGCTCCTTGGGCAAGGGTGATTATCTTCGTCGCCGCCATCGCGCTAAGCGTTTTGGTTTACGCCTTGGCGGGGAACGGCGGCTCCGGCAGCGAGGACGTTTCAGCCGGCGTTCCCATTACCTGCGTGAGCTATAACGATAAAATTTATTCGGTGATAACGGTTATAATAAACAGCGCGTCGGGGAAGAACATAACATTGTTTTCGGAAGTGTGCAACGGCTTTGGGGTGAGCGCGGTGTTTTTTATGGATACCGCCTTTATTAAAAAGAATACCGAACAGGTAAAAGAACTCTTGTCTTCGGGGCATGAGATTGGGCTTCTCCTCTCCGATACTTCTGAATACAGCCGTTCTGGGTTTATGAAGTTTTTAGCAAACAAAAACGATGAGTTTTTCAAATCCGCCGGAAAATACCCCAAATACTGCTACATATCGGGCAAGGCGTGTAAAAGCGCCGCCGAGGTGATAAACGCCTACGGGCAATATTATATCTCCTACGCGGCAAAGATTGAAAAAGACAAAAGCGACGTTATTCGCGGCGGGATAATAGCCGCGGTGGATTTGACCGACGCGGACAACATCTACGCGTTTGCCCGAGAGATTTCAGCCGCGATGTCAAAGGGACTGAAACCGTCGGCGATGAAGGAGTTTGTAAAAGAATATGATATTCTCGCGGAAAGCTGAAACGTTGTGCGTCATAGGGTGCGGCAGGGGGTTTTCAACCCTCGCGAGAGGGCTTGGACTTAAGATTAAAAAGGGCAAAAGTCATATTGCCGTAATCGGCGAGCGGCAGGTAAAAAGCAAGGTCAGCGCGGAAGTTGTGTTTTTCCCCGACACCTCGGCGGTTTCGTTTTCGGCCGTTTTCGCGGTTTCCGCCGGAATGGGGGAAAAGTCAACGCTTTGCTTTTCTTCGGTCGGGGACACAAAGGCGCTGCTCTGCGTCAGGCGAAAGGTTGATTTCTTCGGGAGCGAGATCGAGCCGCGCGAGGTGGAGGTCGATATTATTAAAAATCTTACGGTTTACGAAAATATGGTCTTTGGGTTTTTAAGCCATTTTCTTTAAAACCTGTTTACAAAACCCCTCCGTTATGCTAAACTGTTAGGCGATAACGGAGGTGTTTTTATGTTTCCGATAGGAGTTCAGGTTTATTCTGTCCGCGAACACGCCGAAAAAGACTTTTTCGGCACGCTTGGAAAGATTAAAGAAATGGGCTATGACGGCGTGGAGTTCGCCGGCCTTTACGGCAAGAGCCCAAGCGAGGTAAAAGCCGTCTGCGGGGATTTGGGGCTTGTCCCGGTTTCGGCGCATGTGGCTATTGACGAAATGTTAAAAAACCCCGATGCCGTCTTTGACGGCTATTCTGAAATCGGCTGCGAATACATAGCCATACCTTATCTCACTGAAGACGACCGCCCGGGCGGCAAAAATTTTTCAGAGATAATTGAAAATATTATATCCCTTTCAAAAAAGGCAAAAACCTTTGGGCTTACAATGCTTTACCATAACCATGACTTTGAGTTTAAAAAGCTCGGCGGCGTTTACGGGCTTGATATTTTATACGGCGCGGTTCCGCCCGAACTTCTCCAAACCGAGCTTGACACCTGCTGGGTCAACGTGGGGGGCGAAGACCCCGCCGCGTATCTTGTCAAATATTCGGGGCGGGCGCCGGTTGTCCACCTCAAGGACTTTGTGATGAAAAATAAAAGCGTTAAAGAGGGGCTGTACGGGCTAATCGGCGTCAATGACGTCTCCCCGCAAGCGGAGGAGGGAGATTTCGCTTTCCGCCCCGTGGGGTATGGGGTTCAGGACAACCTTGCGATACTCAGAGCGGCGAGGGAGGCCGGGACAAAATGGCTTATTGTCGAGCAGGACAGGCCCTGCCTTGGCTGGGATTCGCTTGACTGCATAGGAATGTCAATGGCGTATTTGAGGAAGATAAACAAATAGCCGTAAAAGCGTAATAATTACCCTAAAATATAAATTCAGGAGGAAAAAATATTGACGTTAGTTATTTTGGCGGCCGGTCTTGGCAGCAGGTATGGGGGGGATTCTAAAAAACAGCTTGACATTATAGGCGAAAACGGCGAAATAATACTCGACTACTCAATTTTTGACGCCATACGCGCGGGGTTCGACAGGGTCGTGCTCCTCATTAAGGAAGAGCATCTCGACGCTTTCCGGGAAAAAGCCGGGGTGAAGTTTGAGGGCAAGATCAAAGTCGAATACGCTTTTCAGACAATTTCAATGTTCAGCGAGGGATACGCCATACCCGAAACCCGAAAAAAACCTTGGGGGACCGCCCACGCCCTGCTTTGCTGCAAGGATGTTGTCGGCGGAGATAACTTCGCGGTGGTCAACGCAGACGATTTTTACGGCAAAACAGCTTATTCGCTGGCGTATGGTCATTTGAAAAACGCCAAGCACGGCGAATTTGCGATGATAGGCTACCTTATTAAGAACACCGTCACCCCCGAGGGCGGAGTTTCAAGGGGGATTTGCCGTGTGGAAGACGGCTTTGTGACGGGCATTACCGAAACCCATGAGATTACAAAAGACGGCGGCCGCATTTATCACCCCTCGCCGAGCGGGGTTCGCGGCCTTGACCCGGAAACCATTGTTTCAATGAACTTTTTTTGTTTTACCCCCGATTTCTTTCGCGATATGGAGACGGGTTTCAGAGCGTTTCTCGAAGAAAACAAAAATGACCTTTCTTCCTGCGAATATTATATGGCGCTCCCGGTGCAGGACGCCGTAAACCGTGGCAAGACCATGGCTGTTTACCAAAGCCGCGACAAATGGTACGGCGTTACATACCGCAAGGACAAACCCTTTGTTATCGAAGGGATAAATCTGCTCACAAAAGAGGGGCTTTACCCGAAAAAGCTCTGGTAACAACGCTTATCCGAAATAAACCTTTAAACGCGAATACATACTATATAAAAACCCGCTGCTAAAAAACGGCGGGTTTTGCTTTATAAAACTGTTTAAAGGGAAAATAACAGCGAAAAGTTTTTTTGATTTGGATTCCCGTTTATTTTTATGTTGAATAAATCCCGCGTTTATGTTATTATACGAATACGGGTTTAAAACCAAAAATAACAAAAAGGTGAAGTCTATGATAAACATAGCCATACTGGGAATGGGCGTGGTCGGCGGCGCGCTCCGCGAAGCGATCGAAACAAACAAAACTCTTATTAAAAACCTGCTCGGGGAAGAGCTTAACATTAAATATGTGCTTGATAAAAGGAACTTTCCCGGACACCCGCTGGAAAACAGGGTTGTCGGGGATATAAATATTATTTTAAACGACAGCGACATTCGCGCGGTGGCGGAAACCATGGGCGGCGACAGGCCGGCGTATGACTTTACCCTCGCCTGCCTTACGGCGGGGAAGTCGGTGGTGACCTCAAACAAACTTGTGGTTGAAAAGCATGGGGAGTATCTTGAATCGGTGGCTTCCCGGAACGGGGTCAGCTATTTGTACGAGGCGTCGGTGGGCGGGGGGATTCCCGTCATACACCCGCTGCTCCACTCGCTCCGCGGAAATAAAATTTTAAAAATAGCCGGGATACTAAACGGCACCACGAATTTTGTCCTTGAAAAAATGGAAAAGGACGGTTGTTCGTTTGAGGACGCGCTTGACACGGCGCAGGCTTTGGGTTACGCCGAGGCCAACCCCGCCGCCGATATCGAGGGGATTGACGCGGCGCGGAAGATATGTATACTTTCTTCCGTTTGTTTTGGTTCGTGGTTCAACCTTGAGGACTGCGCGGAAATCACGGGGATTTCGGAAATAACCCCTTCCCATATTAAAGAGGCTAAAAAGCACGGCTTTAAAATAAAGCTGCTCGGCGTCGCCGAAAACCTCAAAGACGGCGCGCTGCTTTATGTCAAGCCCTGCCTTGTAGGGGAGGAAAACCTGCTCTTTGCCGTCAACGGCGTGTTCAACTGCGTCAGAGTGACGGGAAACCTCGCGGGCGAGGTGGCGTTCTACGGCCATGGCGCGGGCGGGCTTGCCACATCGTCGGCGGTGCTGTCGGATCTTATTGAGGCGGTCGTAAACAAAACTCCCCCGGCGCAAAAGGTAAGCGGCAAAAAGGTTTACAAGGGTCAGGGCGAGGACAAAACCTTAACAATACTTGGTACGCCTTTTCCGGTTATATAAAACCTTTATAAATATAATAAAAACGCCCGCTTAATCCCTGCCTTTACGGCGGGAAAAGGGCGTTTTTGTGTTTTGGCGGGGTTTCTAAAGGAGTGTAAAACTAAAATTGAATGACAAATTAAAAGAAGTGATTTTTGGCGGCGGCTCCGCCGTGTTTTTAGGGGGCGCGGGGGTTTCCACCGCCAGCGGAATACCCGACTTTCGATCATCGGGGGGGATATACGGGAAAAATTACGACTACCCCGCCGAGGTTATTTTAAGCGGAGGCTTTTTTTGGGAACAAACCTGCCTCTTTTATGAGTTCTACCGCGAAAAAATGCTCCCGCCCTGCCTTGGCGCAAAGCCGAACGCCTGTCACCTCGCGCTTGCGCGTCTTGAGAATGAGGGTCTGCTTGACGCTGTTATAACCCAAAACATTGACAACCTCCACCAAAGGGCGGGGAGCCGCAACGTGCGCGAGCTCCACGGTTCGGTCTGCCGGAACTTCTGCCATGACTGCGGCAGGGCGTACGGCGCGGAATATATAATGGAAAGCGAAACAGTGCCGACCTGCGGCGGCTGCGGCGGAGTAATCAAGCCCGACGTGGTGCTCTACGGCGAACAGCTAAACAATGAATGCCTAAAACGCTCGGCCGAAAGCATAGGTAGCGCCGACACGCTTATCGTAGGGGGGACTTCGCTTTCAGTTTACCCGGCGGCGGGGCTTATTGATTTATTCAAGGGCAAAACCCTTGTGCTTATCAACAAAACTCCCACCCCGTATGACTTCCGCGCGGATTTAATTATAAGAGAGGATATTTCAAAGGCTCTCGCTTATTAAAGGTTTTTATTCCGTTTCGGGGAGCGCCGCGTCCGCAACCGCCGTCTTTTGCTTTTCATAGGTTACAAACCCCGCTTTTGACCCGGACGGCTTGCGGACGTTTTTAACCTCGGTATAGTCGACCTCCACGTTTTTTTCCCCCCTGCGGGAGGAGTGATAAGCGGCAATTCGGGTGGCTTCCGAAAAATCAGCTAAACCCGGCTCCTTGCCGCGGGTGTAGAGAATAACATGACTGCCCGGGTACCCTTTAACATGAAACCAAAAATCGCTCTTACCTGCGGTTTTTGTGAGAATGTCGTTCATTATATTGTTTCGCCCCGCCTTGACGGTAAAGCCGCCGGACGTTTTATATTCCAGCGGGGGGAGCGGGGGGGCGCGGCGCTTTTCTTTTTTCTTCTTAAGGTATCCGCCCGTCTCAAGCTCTTCGCGGATTAAGTCGACCTCAGCCTTGCTGTTACAGCGGGTGACGGCGTCAATGACCGACGCGAGATATTCTTTTTCCCGCCTGCCCTCCTCTATTTGAATAACAAGCGCGGCCTTGGAATTTTTTAGCTTGCGGTATTTTTTAAAATATGCCTCCGCGTTTTGCGACGGGGTAAAATTTTTGTTAAGCTTAACCTCACGGTACTCGCCGTCAAAGTCCTTGCAGGCTAAAACCTCGTCGCCTTTTTTTATTTCATAAATGTGCGACAGAATAAGGCTGCCGTAAAGCTTGTTTCGCTCTGTGTCTTTTGCTTTTTCAAGCTCGGTCAGTTGCAAAAGTATTTTTCTCTCAACCCGCTTAAGCCTTGCGGAGACGGTTTTAATAAGGTCTGAGGAAAGCGATTTTGAAAGCGATTCACCGCTTTTCGCCCCGAAAAAGCCGGCGGTGAGCTCACAAAGGCTGTCATAGCGCTTTTTTTCAAGGCCGGGATATCTGTTTATATCGGTAAAATAAAACTCAACCGGCTTTTGCCCATCAAATACCGCGGTGGGGGTGTATTCGCCCTCTTTTGCTAAAAGACAAAGCTTTTTAACCTCCGCGAAAAGATTTTGGGGGGCTGTTTCCCCAAGGGACGCGTCGCTTTTGCCCGACGCCGCAAAGGCCGTCTCCCAGGCGGAAAGGGGTGAAAAACAAAAAAACCTTTCCAAAAGAAAGGCGTCGGCTTTTTTTTCGGGGACGCTTGACGTCATTGCGCGAAAGTCTGAAATATCTATGTCTTCTGCGGAGGTTTTGTCCTGAGCGGGGGGGAGCGTATAGTTAATCCCCGGCATAACGGCGCGTTTGAACGAGATTAAATCTGTGGTGTGAAGCGCGCCCAGCACTTTTCCGGAAGAAGTCAGAATAAGGTTTGAGTATTTCCCCATTATTTCGGCGAACAGGGTTTTTTCGGACAAATGCCCGAGCTCGTCGCGGGAATCAAATATGATTTTTATTATACGCTCGTTTTTTTCGCTTGTTATATCGCAAATCCGCGAGGATAAAAGATGTTTTTTTAAAAGAAGCCCGAACGGGGCGGGGGTTTCGGCGCTAAGCGACGGCTTGTCGTAAAGGGTGACAAAATTAGCCGAGGCGGCAAGCGAGAAAAATAAAAATTTCTTTTCGCCCTCGGCGTAAAGCGAAAACTCCACCGCATTGTCGCGGCAGTTTATTTTATCCACCCGGGCGCGGGTCAGCTTTTCTTTGAGTTCCAAGGCTATCGCCATACAAAAAAATCCGTCAAACGCCATAGCAAATCACCTCCGGAACAAACCTCCCCACATATTCGCCAAGCCTTGGCACGGCAATGTTTTCGGTGGCGAAATGAGTAAGGCATAAAAGGTTTATCCCGTACTCGCGGCAGTCGACAATGGCGGCGTGGTTGACCTCTCCGGTGAGATATGTGTCAGCGCCGGAATTATAGACTTCCTCGATATAATCCTTGCCGCCGCCGGAAATAACGGCGACTTTTTTAACACTTTTCCCCGCGTCAAATATGTTTTGCGCCGCTACGCCGAGAGAGGTTTCACATTTGTTTAAAAATTCCCCAAAGCTGACGCTCTCCCCAAGACTGCCGAGCCTGCCGAAGGGGAGAAAACTTTGTTTTTTGTCAACGCTCACCCCAACCGCCTCGCAAAGGATGTCGTTCACCCCGCCTTTTACAATATCAAAGCAGGTGTGATAAGAGAGAACGGAAATTCCCGCCTCTTTACAGGCAGACTCCCTTTTTAAAACGCTTTTTGATGGGGTAGGGTCAAAAAACAGCGGGTGGTGGGTGACAATAACGCCGGCCCCCGCTTTTTTGGCGAACATAATGGCGGCGCTTGTGCAGTCAAGCGACACGACCGCCCTTGTTATTTCCCCGGGGACGCCAACCTGCACGCCGTCACTGTCCCAGTCCTCGCTTGCGCCGAAGAGGTTTCTTAATTTTTTATCTAAAATTAAAAAGTCCATTTGTTATTCCGTAACCCCAAGGGTTTTTTTAACGGCGGAGGCGACGCCGCTCCCCGTAAGCCCGTAATACTCAAGCAGTTTCGCGGCTTTGCCGCTCCTGCCGAAGATGTCGTTTATTCCGACGCGGGCGACTTTTGTCGGGCAGTGCTGTGAAAGGCATTCGCAGACGGCGGAGCCCAGCCCGCCGATTATCGAATGTTCCTCGGCGACTACAACGTTTTTGGTGTTCGCGGCGTATTTAACAATCGTTTCGGTGTCGAGAGGTTTTATTGTATGGATATTGATTACCGAAATATTAATGCCGTTTGCCTTTAAAATCTCATACGCCTCAAGCGCTTTTGAGGTCATTACCCCGGTGGAAAACACCGCGCAGTCCCCGCCCTCTCTTAGCGCTTCCGCGCTGCCGAGGTTGAACTTATAGCTTTCTTTATCAAAAATCACCGGCACGGGGTGGCGGCCGAGCCGAAAATACACCGGCCCGTCAAACTTATATATTTCCTCCACGGCGGCGTACGCCTGTGTGTCGTCGGCGGGGCAAACCACCGTCATATTAGGTATTACGCGCATAAGGGCGATATCCTCAAGGCACTGGTGGGAAGCGCCGTCCTCGCCGACGGTTATTCCCGCGTGGGTGGCGCAAATCTTTACATTCAGCCCCGTGTACCCGATAGAGCTCCTGACCTGTTCATACGCCCTGCCGGCGGCGAATATGGCGAAAGTGGAGGCGAACACCGCTCCCCCCGTGGAAGCTATCCCCGCCGCCACGGACATCATGTTGCCCTCGGCGATCCCGCAGTTGATAAAGCGTTTCGGGAACTTCTTGGCGAACAGCCCGGTCTGGGTCGAGCCCGAAAGGTCGGCGTCAAGCACGATAAAGTCGTATTTTTCGCCCAAATCCAAAAGCGCCCTGCCATATGAGGCGCGGGTGGCGATGTCAGGCATTATCACCCCTCCTAACGCTGTTTAAATTGTCGGCAAGCTCGTTTTTAGCGGTCTCGTATTCCTCGCCCTTAGGCGCTCTGCCGTGCCAGAGGTAGTTGTTTTCCATAAACGAAACGCCTTTTCCCTTTGTGGTGCGGCAAATAACAATCCCCGGGCGGCCTTTGGCGGAAACCATGTTTGTGGCGCGATCAAGGTCAGCGAAGTCATGCCCATCGGCAAGGACGACTTCCCAGCCGAAAGCTTTGAATTTTTCATCAAGAGGGGTAGGGTTCATGATATCGCGAATGTCACCGTCAATTTGAAGATAGTTTAAGTCCAAATAAACCACAAGGTTGTCAAGCTTATAGTGAGAAGCGAACATTGCCGCCTCCCAAACCTGACCTTCTTCAGACTCGCCGTCGCCTATTATCGCGTAGGTGAAGTAGGCAGAACTTTTTATCTTCCCGGCGATCGCCATTCCGCAGGCGGCGGAAAAGCCCTGACCCAGCGAGCCGGTGGACATATCCACGCCGTTTATTTTATTCATATCGGGGTGACCCTGCAAATAGCTCTCAAGGCTTCTAAAGGTGTTGAGGTCGCCTTTTGGGATAAACCCTTTAACCGCCAGCGCGGAGTAAAGCGCCGGGCAGGCGTGGCCTTTTGAAAGCACAAACCTGTCCCTTTCGGGATGTTTGGGGTCGTTATTTGGAAAGCGCATTTTATAAAAATAAAGGTAGGCGATAATATCGGCTGAGGACAAAGACCCGCCGGGGTGACCGCTTTGGGCGTGAAAAATCGCGTCGAGAAGCAAAACCCGCATTTCGGCGGCCTTTATTTTAAGATAATTAACTGTTTTGCCGTCCATAAAGATGTTTCCTTTCAAGGTCAAACTTTATAGGCGCTCTCGAGGAGCGACAGGGTTTTTAGGAAGTATTCCGGATATTCCCCCTCAAACGCAAGCGTTTTACCCGTTATCGGATGAATAAATTCAATATATTTTGCGAAAAGGCACTGCCCTTTCAGCCCGAAAGGGTTTTTACCCCTGCCGTAAACGGTATCCCCCGTGATGGGGTGCCCCTGATGCGATAAATGAACGCGGATTTGATGCGTCCGCCCGGTCTCAAGCGTCAGCTCGATATGCGTATACCCGTTGTATTTTGTAATAACGCGGTAGCGGGTAAGGGCGGCCTTTGAGCTCTTGCTCGTCACCGCCATTTTCTTGCGGTCTTTTACGCTCCTGCCTATGGGGAGGTCAATTTCGCCGCTGTCCCTTGAAAAACCGCCGTCGCAGACCGCCTCATACCTGCGGGTGAACGAATGAAGGGCTATCTGACGGGCTAACTTAAAATGCGATTCGTCTGTCTTCGCCACCACCAAAAGCCCGGAGGTGTCTTTGTCAAGCCTGTGCACAATCCCCGGCCTTATCACTCCGTTTATGGTTGAAAGCCTCCCCTTGCAGTGGTAGAGCAGGGCGTTGACAAGCGTGCCGTCTTTGTTCCCCGCCGACGGGTGAACCACCATTCCCTTTGGCTTGTCAACCACAAGGAGGTATTCGTCCTCATATAAAACGCTTATTTCAAGCGCCTGAGGGGTTGCTCTCAGCTCGGACTGAGGGGGTAAGCTCGCCTCTACATTGTCGCCTAAGTTTAGCTTATGGTTTTTCGGGGCTTTTTTGCCGTTGACAAATACAAGCCCTTGCGCTATCACCGTTTGGGCGAACGACCGGCTTATCCCGAAAAAGCCCGCCAGCGCCACGTCAAGGCGAAGTCCGACACGCGGCTGTTCAACGGTAAAAGTACGCTTATCACTCACTTGTCTCACCGCCGTCGGGGTTTTCGGGCTCCGGAAACGTTTTTGCCTTTAATTTTTCCTCGACTTTTTTCTCAAAGAAAACAATATAAACGCCGAGACACACCGCGCCGATAGTTATAAAAGAATCGGCGACGTTGAAAATTGCGAATTTTATAAATTTAAACTCAAAAAAATCGGTGACGGCCTTTTCCCCGCCCACCCCATTGACAAAAAGGCGGTCTATCATGTTGCCTATTCCGCCCCCCGTGATAAGGGAAAGCGACACGGTGAGCAGGTTATGCCTTTTGCCGTATTTCCGCAAAACCCAAATGAGAACCGCGATGGCGAGCGTTGACGAAACTATAAAAACCCATCTTTTGTCCCCGAGCATGCCAAAGGCGGCCCCTCTGTTTTCGGTATAGGTTAAATTAATAACCCCGGGGATAAGCGCGACGCTGTCGCCGATGTTCATAAGCAGCCTTACGAAAAACTTTGAAAGCTGGTCGAGCGCCACCGCGCCGAGAACAATAAGAAAAGCAAGCATTTACCTCACCGCCAAAGCGCACCTTTCGCAAAGGTGCTGACCGCCGCCGTCCTCGACAAACACGTCCACGCTCTTCCAGCATCTCGCGCATTTTTCGCCCGACGCGGGTTTTACCAAAACATATATCCCCGTGGACTCGTCATAAAAAGAGTTCTCAGGGGGGGTTCCATGGCTGATTTTGGCTCTGCTGGTTATAAAGATATCGCTAAGCGTTTCGCTGTGAGAGCCAAAAACCTTAATCGCGTCAAGGTTTTTGTCCCCGTAAATAACCACGTCGGCGTCAAGCGGCTTCCCGATTATTTTAGCGGCTCTCGCCTCCTCAAGCGCTTTAAGCACGGCGTCGCGGTATTCAAAAAGTTTGTCATAATCTTCGGGAACGGCGTTTTCTTCCGTCAGCACTGCCCCGTCATAACCCGGGAGCAGGTTTAAAAACACGCTTTCTTTGTCGTCGCCGCCCGCGTGGCTCATGCTCCCCCACGCCTCCTCGGCGGTGAAAGACAAAATCGGCGCCAACATTCTAACAAGGCAGGACAGCGAGGTATACATTACCGTTTGAACCCGTCTTCGGGAGAGCGAGTTTGACTTTTCGCAGTAAACGCGGTCTTTTGTTATATCGATATAGATTTTTGAAAGGTTTATCGAACAGAAATTGTGGATTTCATGATAAACGATATGAAATTCATAGTTGCGGTACGCCTTATCGACCGTTTTGACAAGCGAGTCAAGCCCGTTTAAGAGCCATTTGTCAATCGGCCCGAGCTTGCCGAACGGAACCATGTCGGTTTCAGGGTCAAAATTGTTTTTATCGCCTAAGTTCGCCAGCAGAATCCTCAGCGTGTTGCGGATTTTTCTGTAAGACTCCGAAAGCTGCTTGAATATCTCGTCCGACGCCCTCACGTCAACCCTGTAATCGGAGGCGGCGACCCAAAGCCTAAGCATATCGGCGCCGTACTTGCCGATAACCTCCTCGGGAGCCATGGAGTTCCCGGCGGACTTGTGCATCGCCTTGCCCTCGCCGTCGACAACCCAGCCGTGGGTCAAAACCTGTCTGTACGGCGCGCCGCTGTCCTTTGCCCCTACGGCGGTGAGGAGTGATGACTGGAACCATCCCCGGTATTGGTCCGCCCCCTCGAGATACATGGCGGCGGGCCAAGTCATGTTTTCGTCCCCCTCAAGCACCGCGAAATGAGTCGAGCCGGAGTCAAACCAGCCGTCAAGGGTGTCGGTCTCTTTTTTAAAGCTCCCCCCGCCGCATTTCGGGCAGAAATAACCGCCCGGCAGCAGTTCGCCGGTTTCTCGTGTGAACCAAGCGTTGGAGCCCTCTTCCCCAAAGATTTTTGATATATGCTCAATGGTTTTGTCTTCGCAGATAATTTCGCCGCAGTCCTCGCAGTAGAAGACGGGAATGGGAAGCCCCCAGTGCCTTTGCCGGGATATGCACCAGTCGGACCTCTCTTTTATCATGGATATCATTCGCTCGCCGCCCCAGCCCGGCAGCCACTCCACCTCTTTTGAGGCGGCTATCGCCTTATCCCTGAACGCCGAAACGGAAATAAACCACTGAGGGGTAGCCCTGAAGATTATGGGGTTTTTACACCGCCAGCAGTGCGGGTATTGGTGAGTTATGGCGCTTGACGAAAACAACGCGCCCGTATCTTCCAAATATTTTATTATAGCGGAGTTTGATTCCTCGTAGAACATCCCCGCGAACGGTCCGGCGTCTTTTGTCTGGTAGCCGCGGTCGTCGACCGGAACCACAATTTCAAGCGAGTATTTCACCCCGGTGTGATAGTCGTCCCCGCCGAACCCCGGCGCCGTGTGCACGCACCCCGTGCCGCTGTCTGTCGTAACATAGTCGGCAAGGCAAATGAGGGAGTTTCTGTCAAGAAACGGATGGCTTGCCGTCATGTTTTCAAAAAAGCTCCCTTTTTCTTTGCCTATGACCTCGTAATCTTCTATGCCGCCCTTTGAGAAAACCTCCCCGACAAGTTCCTCGGCGACAATATAAACGCTGCCGCCCGCCCTCACAAGCGAATAATCCTCCCGCGGGTGGAGCGCGATAGCCATATTCCCGGGGAGAGTCCAAGGGGTGGTGGTCCATATTATAAAGTAAATTCCGTTTTTTTCGGCAACATTTTTAAGCTTTCCGTTATCGTTTGATAGCTTAAACTTTACATAAACCGATGCGCTTGGGGTTTCCCCGTATTCGATTTCCGCCTCGGCAAGGGCGGTCTCGTCCTTCGGGCACCAGTAGACGGGCTTTAACCCTTTGTATATAAAGCGCTGTTTATACAGCTCGCCGAAAACTTTAACCTCCCTTGACTCAAAAGAGGGGTCCATTGTAAGGTAAGGGTTTTCCCAGTCCCCGAACACGCCCAGCCTTTTAAAAGATAGGCGCTGAACGTCCACAAAATGGCTCGCGAACTCGCCGCAAGCCTTGCGGAAATCGGGGATGGACATTTTCTTTCGATCAAGCTTGTTCTTTTTAATAATGGCAGACTCAATGGGCATGCCGTGATTGTCCCACCCCGGCCGGTAGGGGGATCTGAACCCCGCCATGGATTTTGATTTGACGATAAAATCCTTTAGGATTTTGTTAAGCGCCGTCCCCATATGAATGCTGCCGTTGGAAAACGGCGGGCCGTCGTGGAGCACAAAGGGGGGGAGCCCCTCCGCTTTTTTCTGCATGAGAAAATAGAGGTTTTGACCCTCCCACTTTTTACTTATTTCCGGTTCCTTAATAGTAAGATTCGCCCTCATCGGAAAACCGGTTGAGGGCAAATTAAGAGTGTCTTTATAGTCGCGCATGATCAAAAAATGCCTTTCAGTTATTCTCGCCGCCCGGACGGTTAAACTTCCCCGTCCTCGCCCTCGCTGTCAATGTCATTATCTTCAATTTCATCATAATCTTCGGAAATTTCTTCATCGCTCGGCTCTTGGGTTGCACCCCGCCTTTGGCTTTCGGGTATATCTTCTGTGTCCGATATGTCCGGTATTTCGCCGCTGTCGGCTTTTGTTTGCTCTTCACCGGTAAGTCCGGGGTTGTTTTGCTTTTTGGTCAGCTCTTTAATGTATTCCTCGCTTGAGATTTCCCTTTTTTCGGGTATGGAGGCGAGTTCGGGAACGGCGTTTAAATCTGCGTCTTCCCGCCGCTGCTCGTCAAGGGAAACTTCGTCCTTGAGCGCCGTTTTAACGTCGGAAAAAATCTTATTTATAATATCCGTCTCATTAGGCAGCACGATATCCTCAAGCTCGTTGACCGAAATAGACTGGAGATCTTCTATATGCTGGCGGTAAAGGTCGTACACATTCTTTTTAAAGTCAAGTATCTTGGTGCGGAGGAGCCACATCTCCTGCTTTTCGTCGCCGAGCTGCTCGCGGAACTCTGAAATGATTAAATCGCAGCGGTCTTTGATAGAGCCGGTTATGACCTCGGCTTTTTCATTGGCGTCGCGGATAATTTTCTCCCCCAACTTCTGCGATTTCAGCAGGGTTGAGCGTATCGCCTCTTCCTCGTCTTTAATCTCGTCAAGATTTGTCACGACAATCTTCAGCTTTCTCTCAAGCTCGCTGTTTTCGCGGTAAAGAGTTGTGTATGTATCGACAAGAAACTCAATATAATCGTCAACCTCTGCCGGGTTATAGCCGCGCATAACCTTTGAAAATGTTTTGTTTTTTAGTTCGTGCGGAGCAAGCATTCAGTGACCTCCTTTAAGGCTTTCTCGCGGGGGACAGGCCGCCGCTTTAATGTTTTATATAAAGAGGACGAGAAGTCCCCTTATTAAAAAAAGCAGGATAAACGCGAACACATTGGAAAAATCAATGGGCATGGAGGAAAAAAGCTCGGATTTATAAAGCACCGATCTCACCGACATTATAAGGGGTTCGGTAGTGGCGTAGATAAAAGAAAACGCCGCCCCCTCCTCAACGGCGAACAGGGGGTATAAAACCCTTATTACAAGCATCATGCTGAGTACCGAAAGGTACAGCAATACCGTGCTCATTGTTACATATACAAAAGTCAATTCAATACCACCAAAAATTAAAAGAATTAAGTTAAAAAAAGCTTTTTATAATAATGTCTCAAAGACTAAAGCGGCTAAAACAGTTCTCTCGGCTGTTTTCTCGCGGAAGAGCCGGAGCCGGGCATATCGTCGGTCTCTTTTTGTTCCCCGGTGACTTCAACGTGCGGCGGGGTAATGACATAAGTCGAAGACGACACCCGCTTAAGCTGTCCGTTAATGGCGTATGTCACTCCGAAGAGGAAATCAATTATTCTTATAATGGTTTCTTTGTTCGCGTCCTCAAGGTTCAGCACGACGGTTCTGTGCTCAAGCAGATGGGAAGCGATTTTTGTCACGTCCTCGTATTTTTCGGGTTTGCACACCTTCATTTCCAAGGACGATGTCGACGCGATGCCGCCGCTTATTTTGGAGGCGGAGGTAAGGGGCGATTTTTCGTCCTGCGCCATTTCCTCTTCGTCATATCCTTCTCTGAATTCGTCGACATATTCGTTTTCCCCCCTGAAAAGGTCGGACAAACGGTTCATGATACCCATTCTATGTACCTCCAAAATGATAATGGTTTTAACTCCGCGGGCCGAATATCCCTTCGCCTACGCGCACCAAAGTGGAACCCGCGTCCACGGCCTCTTTAAAGTCATGGCTCATTCCAAGCGAAAGGATTTCCATCGCGGTATTACCCATAATGATATTATCCACATTTAATGACTTAAAGTCAATAAATTTCTGGCTTATTTTTGTAAAAAATAAAATATTTTTCGTTTTATCGCTTGTTTTTGGCAAAACACCCATAAGTCCGCGAATAAAAACATTGGAAAACCCCGAAACGCTCTTTAAAAAGGGTTCGACCTCCTCGAGCGAGATCCCGCCTTTTGACTCTTCTCCCCCAAGGTTAACCTCAACCAAGCAGTTTTGCGTCTTCCCCGCTACCCTCGCGCGCTTGTTAATCTCCTCCGCGAGACTGACGGAATCAAGCGAATGAATAAGCGAAACCTTGTCTATTATATGCTTTACTTTATTTCTTTGAAGCCGCCCGATAAAGTGAATTTCAAAACGCTTGTCAAGGTACGGGTATTTTTCCAAAAGCTCGTTTGCCCGGTTTTCGCCTATGACATGAACCCCAAGGTCATAAATAGAGTTTATAACGCTCACGGGGATAGTCTTTGTCGCCGCGAGAAGCGTCGCTCTCCCGCCGAGGCAGGTAAGAATACCGTCAATGTTTTGCTTTAGTATATCTTTGTCCTGTATCATTGTATTATTTTTCCCTCATAAAGGCCCCTTCCGGCGGTTATAACCGGGTCGTAAAGCGACAGCAGTGAAGACGAAATTTTATTTATATCGTTTTTATCCGGAAGAGCGCAGATCGAGTAGCCGTTTTCCTCGTACAGCACTTCCGTGGACTTAAACTTAACCGACGTGCCGTTGAGCGTGAAAACTCCTGTCTTGCCGTCGACAACCCTTATCGCTGAAGTCGGTATTTTCAGCCCCTCATAGCTTGAGGTGATAATCTCAACCGGCTGGCTCCGGGTATAGTTAAAATTATCTATGTGCGAGAAAGTTGAGATCACCATAACCGAAGTGTCGTAATTGGTCTGGGAGATTACTTTCTCAATTTTCATTTTAACGACAACGCCGTCGGAATAAGGAAACCTCACCTCAATTATTCCGCTTCTCCCCGCAAGGTCGGTCAGCCTGTTCACCGTTTTCTTGTCAAGGCTTAACGTGAGATACCACTTGACCGAGGTTATCATCTTTCCGTATGAATTTGACAAGACCGCGGAATCGGGAAGACAATCCTCAAGCGCGTAATACTGCTCAAGCGTCATGCTGTTTAAAAAATCAATCGCGAATATATTCTCGTACCCGTCGGGGACGGCGTAAAAATAGCCCGACTCGTTTGTGGTAAAGCCGGTCGACGCCCCCGTAAGGCTGTTTTCAAGCGACTGTATCTGCCGCTTGTAAACGTCTATAACCATATCATAGCCGCTTGCGGCTGTTATCACCGAAGACCGCCTGTTCATATATATAAGGAGCTCGTCCTCGTTAAGGGAGGCCGACGAGAGCTTTCTCGAACCGACCGCCGAGACGATATTGCTAAGGCGCGAGACAATTGACGCGTCAAGCGTCTCGAGGTCACGCGTGGAATATGTTTTAATTATCGAAGACCGCTCAAGCACGGCTATTTTTTTGTGAAGCTCGTTTATTTGCTCCTGTACTTTAGCGTCCGAGTCAAGCTCGTACACCTTAAAAACCTCCGCGCCTTTATAGGCTTTTTCCCCGTCGCGGAAAAAATAACAAGCCGTGCCCTCGCCGCCCCCCATAATGACTTTCTCGTCCCTGAAAACATAGGCGTTTACCGGCAGCACCTTGCTTATGGAGGCGTACAGGGCGTTTTCAACCTCAATAATATCGCCTATGGTCATGCTTATCTGAACCGCGGTATAAGCCATTATCCCCAGCGCGAAAATTGCTGTTAACAGTTGTTTTGTAAAGCGTTTGAGCACGACGACACTCCTAAAAAAGCCGGCTACGGCGTTTGTAAATATTCCCCGACAAGGGAAAAAACCCTGTCCTCATAATTTTTGTCTTTTATATCTATAAAATTAACTTCGCTCCTGCCGCGAAACCGATTAAAAAACGTAGTCTGCCTTTTGGCGTAATTTCTTGTGGATTTTTTTATTTCTTCTTTTGCCGTCTCAAGCGAGCGCTCGCCTTTGAAATAAGGAAAAAGCTCTTTATACCCAATGGCGGCAGAGGCGGTGGGGGTTTCTTCAAGCCCTTTCCGCATAAGGGTTTCAACCTCGTCCAAAAGACCGGCGGTAAACATTTTTTCCACTCTTTCGTTTACGCGGGAATAAATATAATCCCTGTCTTTAGAATATAAAAAGATATAAAGCGGGGAATACGCCGCGTTTCCTTGCGAAAATGTGTTAAGCTCGGCGCGGGTTTTTCCCGTGGCGTAATAAAGTTCAAGATACCTGCTTACGCGGCGGATATTGTTCGGGTGGGTTGTGGCGGCAAGGCTTGGGTCGATTTTCTTAAGCTCATCATAGAGGGACGAATTACCGAAAGCTTCCGCCCTGTTCTTCAGCCAATTTCTTATCTCGGCGTCTCTCACATCCACTAAGTCCGCCGGCGCGCAAAACAGCCTTTCGATATAAAGCCCGGTGCCGCCGGTGACAAAAGATGTTTTCCCCGCTTTTTTAATTTCGCCGAGCGCCGCCTTTGCCAAGGAAATAAAAACCGCCAGCGAGTAGGGCTCGTCAATATCCAAAATATCTATAAGGTGGTGTTTAAAACGCGTTTGTTCGGCCTTTGAGGGCTTTGCCGTGCCTATATCCATGCCGCGGTAAACCTGCATGGAATCGGCGGAGATTATCTCCCCCCCGAACTCTTTGCAAAGACCAAGCGAAACGCTTGACTTGCCCGAGGCGGTCTGACCGGATATCGCCACCGCTTTTATGGTGTTTGCCGACATACAACCCTACCTTTTAACAAAGTCATATACAAATCATCGCGTCCCCGATGTTTATGCGATATAAGATTGGTAATCTTTCGTTATAAATCGTTAATTTTCCATGTGTTCCACAAGAAAAACGGCGCGGAACAAAACCACACCGTTTTGTGTTTTTACTGTTTCGCGTTTGTGGGTATAAATTCAAGTTTCAGTTTCATTCCCATTCCGTCAGCGAGTCTTTGTAATGTTTTCAGCGACGGGTTGGCATTGCCGTTTTCAAGTCTGCTGATATCAGCCTGCGGTATGCCTGTGACATCAGCCAATTGCTTCTGCGTCAAAGATTTTTCTGCCCGTGAGTCAAGCATTGCTTTGATAATCTGATATTCAGGTTCAAGCGCGTCCCATTCTTTTTTGAATTCAGGATTCTTCATTTGTTCGTTTAAAGTTTCCCTGAAATTCTTTTCCATTATAAATTCTCCTTTCTGAGTTCGTAATCAGCTCTATATTTTTTCGCAAGTTCGATTTCATTATCAGGCGTCTTTTGCGTTTTCTTAACAAAACCGTTTGTAAGAATTATTTTCTTTCCCGCAACAAAAAAATACAGAACTCTCGTTATATTATTCCCCTGAATTGCGCGGATTTCAAAAATTCCGTCAGAAAGTGATTTTGAATACGGTTCGCGCAATTCATTTCCTTTCAATTCAAGCAATTCAAGAAGACGAAATAACTTTGCGCGCATTTTTATGTCTTGTGAAAGAATAAATTCTTCTGCCGGACGCGTACCGTCACTTTTTTCATAAAACTCAACGTCAAACAGCTCTTTCATCATCTTTAATTGTCCTCACCTATATTATATGTGGTAAAACACATATTGTCAATAGGATACAAAAAATAATCAAAAATTTATTTTAATTTTATATCCCATAAGCATCGGTTGTTCGTCTCAAAAAACATTACCGTACAATATTCATAAAATAAAACAACAATCCCCAAAAGAGAAAAAGTAATACGCCGATTTTTGTTACGTTCTCCACACGTCTCTGTTTACACGCCATTTTTCCAGAGTTCCTCACAGGATATATCAAGGTTGTCGTTCCAAACTACACCAAAACCGCCGACATCGACTTCGGCGTCATGAAAAACCTCCGGATGTTCCTTAAAAATATGAAAAGCGGGGAACTTTTCAAACAGCATTTTAACGTCATATAGCTTTGTTACACCCTCGGCAAATTGAACGCTCAGCTTATATTCCGGGAGCGAAACAATATTTTTTATTTTGTGGAACATAAAATCATCCTCCTTACTCAAGAGGGGGAAGCTGCTTAAATTCTTGTGTGTCCCAAATAATCTTCAGTTCGTCCATGACCATGCCTTTTAAATGATACGCAAATTTTTTGGCGGTTTCGGCTTGCCGAAAGCTCTGTTCATCTTACTAAAAATCCTGACCACTGATATAAGCAAAGTTTAAACAATATCATTGTTTTTGCTTTACAACACTTATATCTATAAAATTAAGCAAGCGTCCCCAAAGGAAAAAAAGCGATACCCCTCTTTAACCGCCGTATTATAGGCTTTAATAACATTATCATACCCCGCGAACGCCGCCACAAGCATAATAAGCGTTGATTCGGGGAGATGAAAATTTGTTATAAGGCAGTCGGTCGCTTTAAATTTATATGAGGGGTAGATAAATATCCCCGTCTCCCCCTCAAAGGGGAAAACCTCACCGGTTTGCAGTGAGCAGGACTCCAAAACCCGAACCGATGTTGTCCCGACGGCGAAAATCCTCCCCCCCGCTTTTTTAACCCTGTTGATTTCAAAAGCCGCGTCCGGGGAAAGCGAGATTTTCTCTTTATGCATTTTATGGTCGAGTATGTTTTGTTCTTTGACCGGGCGGAAAGTGCCGAGCCCGACGTGCAGGCAAGTTTTGATTACGCTGACGCCCTTGCCGCCGATTTTCCCCAGCAGTTCGGGAGTAAAGTGAAGCCCGGCGGTGGGCGCGGCGGACGAGCCCTCGCGGGTTGCGTAGACGGTTTGGTAACGATTGCGGTCGGCAAGCTTTTCCTTGATATACGGCGGGAGCGGGGTTTGACCTATTTTATCCAAAACCTCAAAAAAATTTCCCTTAAAATCAAAACATATATCCCTTGTGCCGTCGGCGTTTACCGATATCACCCGCCCGGTAAGCCCGCCGCCGTAAGTGAGAGTATCGCCCTTTTTTGCCTTTTTCCCGGGCTTGACAAGACAGTTCCACACGGCGGAAGAAGTTTCGCCAAGGCTTTCTTCGCCGGAGCGTTCGAGAAGGAGCGTCTCAACCTCCCCGGCGTGGGTTGGGTTTTTCCCGTACAGCCGCGCCGGGATAACTTTTGTCTCGTTTATCACAAGCGCGTCGCCGGGGTTTATATATTCCGCTATATCATAAAAATGCTTATGGCTTATCTCCCCCGTATTCTTATCCAGCACAAGTAGCCTTGAAAAGTCGCGGTTTTTAATCGGAATCTGCGCTATTTGGCTTTCGGGAAGTTCAAAGGCATAGGAAGAAGTGCGAAACAAGTCGGGGTTATTTGGCATTCGGGGTTTCTCCTGAATAAACTATATAAAGCATAAGTGACAAAAAAGAGTAAAAAAAGACATATGACATATATCATATACTGATTATAATATGTTTGAGGACGTATTTCAAGCTATTTTAAACGAAAGGGTAAATATTTATGCTAATGCCACACCCTCCTGTTTTTAAGGGGATAGCCACGGCGCTGGTTACGCCGTTTTCTAAGGATGGGATCGATTATGTGTCGTTCGCGAGGCTTATTGAGTTTCAGCTCTCCGGCGGAGTGGACGCCCTTGTGGTCTGCGGCACCACAGGCGAGGCTTCGGTTATGACGAGCGAGGAAAGGCGGGACGCCGTTGATTTTGCGGTCAGACAGGTTCGCGGCAGAGTGCCTGTTATCGCGGGGACTGGGGCCAACGACATCAAAACCGCCTGCCTGCTCAGCGAAAATGCCTGCGGCGTTGGGGCGAGCGCGCTTTTGGTGGTTACGCCGTATTACAACAAAACCACAAAAAAAGGCCTTGCCGAATCGTATGCCGCCATAGCATCATGCGTTGACAAGCCGATTATAGTATATAACGTCCCGTCAAGAACGGGGGTAAACATATTGCCCGAAGAATACCTTATGCTCTCCGAAATCGAGGGCATAACGGGGGTCAAGGAGGCGAACGGGGATATTTCGGCGTTTTGTAAAACCGCCGCCCTTTGCGGCGGCAGGCTTTGGCTGTATTCGGGAAACGACGATATGCTCCTCCCCTGCCTTTCGGTCGGAGGGAGCGGGGTTATTTCGGTCGCCTCAAACATAATCCCAAAAAAAATGAAAAAGCTTTACCTCGCGTTTATTTCGGGAAAGCTTGCCGAGGCGGCAAAACTGCAAAGCGGCATTACCCCGCTTGAGGGACTGCTGTTTTGCGAGACCAACCCGATACCCGTAAAAACCGCTTTATTTTATATGGGGATTTGCGAAAAGCGTTTCAGGCTGCCGCTCACCTCAATGGAGGAAAAAAACGAGGAAAAATTAGTTAGGGAACTCATAAGAAAAGGGCTTATTTTCCCGGCGGAAGAGAGGAAAGCGCTGTAAAATTTCCCCCGCGCCAACACCAAAGCCAGCTTATAGTTTTGCCCGCGGGTAAAACAAAGCTGGCTTTTTTTAGCGGCCGACGGCCTTTTTTGTATTTTCACAATTATGTCAAGTCGATTTATCTGTATAGTTTCAACCCAAGTTTTAAGCCCGCGGCTTACACGCTAAGCGCTTTGTTTTTAAGCCTTAGGTTATCGGCAATCATGGCAATGAATTCGCTGTTTGTCGGTTTTCCCCGGGAGTTCTGAACGGTATAGCCGAAAAACGAATTCAGCACGTCAAGGTCTCCGCGGTCCCACGCGACTTCAATAGCGTGCCGTATCGCCCTTTCAACCCGGGAGGAAGTGGTGGAGTATTGTTTCGCGACGGTGGGATACAGCACTTTTGTGACAGAATTAATGATGTCGGTATCGGTTATGGCCATAATTATCGCCGTGCGCAGGTACTGATAACCCTTGATATGCGCCGGAACGCCTATTTGGTGGATAATTTTCGTGACTTGGCTTTCGAGGTCAAAATCGCCCGGGAGGCTCGCCAACCCGCGTCTTTTGCCTTTTTCCGCTAATCTTATCACCCTTTCGGCAAGAAAGGTGAAGTCTAAAGGTTTGATCATGCAGTAAGCCGCGCCCGCCTCGCAGCACTCCTCAAAAAGATTCTGGTTGTTAAACGAGGCAAGCATAATAAACGCGGGAAAGGTGTCGCCCATTTGTTTTTTGCAGTTCCTGATAAGCTGCACGCCGTCCGACTTGCCTATGTAAAGCTCGGATATCACGACCTGCGGTTTGTATCGCGCGATCTTCGCGAAGGCTTCGTTTTTTTCGCAAGCTTCACCCACTACCTCGATGCCGTTTTTCCTTAGCTGAGACGCGCACTGAACGCGGAACTCGCTTGAGGAATCCACTAAAAGTACCTTTGCTTTTGTTTGATTATTTTCCATATCCTTACCCTTTCCTTTTTAGTTTACCATATTTTACCACACCGAGTAACAAATTGCAATAAGTAAAATCCATTTTGTGCCATTAATGGTAGCCATAAAGCCCTACAATTAGACATTTTTCTACAAAAAAAGAGTGTTTTACCGCCATGCTTGTGTTTACAGGTTCAGTTAATTATGTTAATCACTATTTTTCGGGCAGGAGAACCGATATATAACCCCCTTTATTGTTTTTTTACGCGAAACGCTTTGGCCTTTTTTTAAGGATGACAAAAGGCCCCGCCGGCGGCGAGACCTTTTGCTTTATATTCTTAACCTAAAATACTTCCTAAGTTTGACTCGCTTACAATGACGAAGATGTAGTCCACCGTTGTTTTGTCCTTGCCCGTGGTTAAGTCCTTGCCGTAATAGCGCTGGGCGTCTGTCATATTCACCGTGAAGTCATTTACCGGGGCGAGAAGAACCCGGTTAAACCGTTCGGCGAGAATGTCTGAAAACACCACCGCCGAGCTGTCCCTGTAAATCAGCGCGCAGGGGAGGGAGGTGCGTTTTGTGGCGAACAAAAGCCGTCCGGCGAGAGTGGTTGCCGCCGAGGGCATGAGCATGGAATTTTCATAAGCGTATTTTGGGAAGTTCTTAATAAAACCGCTGGCTGTGGGGATGTCGGTATCCTCTTTGCCCACGGAAAGCGAAAATGAGGCGGGGGTGTAGAGCGTTGCTGTCTCGTTTACCACCGCGGGGTCTACGCCGAGGTTACGTGCAAGGTTGCCGCCGTTCAGAACACGGGTCGAGGAAGTAAAATCCTTTTCCAGATCCCTTGCCGCCGCGTCGGGAAAGTCTTTTTCCATAAGGTCGCATATTGCCTTATAGACGAGATATCCGCCGTATTCGGTCAAATGGCTGTCGGTGTCATAAAAGATTTTTTCGCCTTTTTCTTTGGCGTCAAGGAAGATATCTTCCATATTTATAAGCGCGGCTTTGGTTTCCGCGAGCGCGTCGACCACCTGCTCGTAACGCGTCTTATAGGTTTCTTTTTCAGTCTCTTCCGCAAGGTATTCCGGGAAGATGGTGATAGCGTTGGGTATGAGCACATACACGAGCTGAACCTTCGCGGCGCCGGCGCGCTTCTGGAAGTTTTGCACCTTGATGTTTACAAAGTTTTTAAAGGATTTCAGCCCGGTTTGGGTGATAAGCGTATTTTTGCCAAGATAGTACGATAGATCGGTATCATAGTAAAAATGCGAATCTTTTCCCATTGTCACGCCATAGCCGTCAATGCGTTTCATAGCGGTTGAGTTGTACTCCGCCCTGAATAAAGTCACGTCGCTCTCCATCAGATCCTCTGAATACGCGGTAGCCGAAAGGATCGAAAAGTTTGTGGCGGAAAGGTGAAACTCCGCGACAAAATGACCCTCGATAGACTTTGAGGCTACGGTGTTTGTGCCGTCGGTGATGGTGACCTCGCAGCCCTCGTCACATCTCCCGGTGATTATGACCTGCCTTGCCGTCACATTAAACACATTGGTAATCTCGGGCGGCGCCGCGTACCCCTCGGGCACGGAAACCTCCTCGACAACAGAAGTTTCGCTTGACTCCTCCTCCACGTTAAGATCGGGAATAGAATCGATAAAACCCTTAAGGGCGCCCTGTGGGGCGCAGGAAGCGGCAAACCCTAACACAAGGGTGATGACAACAATGACCAATGTAATGAGAACCGCCTTGGGTGCCTTGTGAACCTTCATAAATAATACCTCGCTTTGATTGGGATAAGCTGTAAAAATGAAATTTTCCCGTATTCCGGGGTTATATTTTTTCGCCGTTGACCTTTATAATATTAATTTATCCGCTACGCGGAAACAGGCTAAGCTTCCTCAGACAGCTTTTTAGCCTGCTCGATAACTTTTGAGGCGACTTCGGCGGGGGCCTCGTCATATCTGGCGAACTCAAAAGTATAGCTGCCGCGGCCCTGCGTCATGGCGCGGAGCTGAATGGCGTACGAGAGCATCTCGGCGCTGGGGACTTCCGCTTCTATTATTGTATAGCCTTTCTTTTCGGACTCGCCCATTCCCATTATCTTCCCGCGGCGCTTTGGCAGGTCGCCCATAATATCGCCTGAAAGCAGGGTGGGGATAAGCACCTTTAGCGTGCCGATAGGCTCAAGCAGCACGGGGTTGCACTGCCGCATACCCTCTTTAAAGGCAAGGCTGGCGGCGATTTTAAACGCCATTTCGGACGAGTCGACCGGGTGATATGACCCGTCGAACAGGTTTGCCTTAACCCTTATTACGGGGTACCCGGCGAGGATTCCCTTGCCAAGCGCCTCCTGAAGTCCTTTTTCCACGGCGGGGAAATAGTTCTTAGGCACCGCTCCGCCGAAAACCGTCTCGGAAAAAGTGAGCTCGTCGGTCTCCCCCGGGGAAAACTCGATTTTGACATGCCCGTACTGGCCGTGCCCGCCCGATTGTTTTTTATGCTTGCCTTCCACGGAGGCTTTTTTCTTTATGGTCTCCCTGTAAGGGACTTTCGCTGTCTCAAGCTCCACCGAAGTGCCGAACCGATTTTTCAGCCGGGCGATTATCACCGAAAGGTGAGCCTCGCCAAAGCCGTAAAGGCACATCTGCTTTGTTTCGGCGTTGTTTTCGTATTTTATCGTGCGGTCTTCCTCAAGCAGACGCGAGATTCCCGAGGAAATTTTGTCCTCGTCGCCTTTGGCTTTGGGGACAAGCGCCATATACAAGTACGGCGCGGGGTATTTAATTTCGGGAAACTTAAAGTCAAAGCTCCCCGCCGCGAGCGTCGCCCCGGTGTTGGTGTTCACAAGCTTTACCGTATAGCCGATATCCCCGTAGGCGAGTTCGTCCGCCTCGGTCTCTTTTTTGCCGACGCTGGTGTAAATGCGGGCAATTTTTTCCGCCTGCCCGGAATTTTTGTTAAGCAGTATGGTGTCTTTTTTAAGACAACCGTTCATTACCTTAAAATATGACTTTTTGCCGAAGTTATCGACCGCCGTCTTAAACACAAACAGCGCGGCGTCGCCGTCCTCGGTTGATTTAAACTCTATCTCGCTCCCCGTTTTGTCAAAAACGGGATGAACGGACTTATCAAGCGGCGAGACGAACGACGAAGCTATGGTGTCGAGCAAAACCGAAACGCCGGCAAGGGTGGTGGAAGACCCGGCGAACACCGGGGCAATGGTGCCGGAAAACAGCCCGGCGTTGAGGGCGTTTGCCATTTCCTCATGGGTGAAAGGCTCCTCGGCGAAAAACTTTTCCATAAGCTCTTCTGACGTTTCGGCAAGCGATTCGTTTATAAGCGCGCCGTATTCGGCCATTTTATCTTTAATTCCCGCCGGCGCGTCACATTCGCGCGGATGCCCGTCTTTGTCAAACTTAAAGGCCTTTTCGGTGAGAAGGTTGTAATAGCCAATGTCAGGGGTTCCCTCGTTAAAAGGCACGAACACCGGGCATATCGCCGAGCCGAAAGCCTCGCGAAGACCGCTCAGCACGTTTTCAAACCGGGCGTTTTCGTCGTCCATTTTGTTTACGAATATAGCCTTGGGGAGTTTCCCGGCGTAGTCCCAGCAAATCTCCGTCCCCGACTTCAGCCCGGTTTTGGAATCGACCACAAATATCGCTGAATCGGCGACGGTAATTGCCTGCTTAACCTCCCCGACAAAGTCAAAATAGCCGGGGGTGTCTAAAATATTTATCTTTTTATCGTTCCAGACCAGATTTGACAGTGAGGTTGAAATGGAAATGCCGCGGGCAATCTCTTCCGGGTCAAAGTCCGAAACCGTGTTGCCGTCGGTTATCCTGCCAAGCCGATCCGTGGATTTTGAAATATAAAGCATCGCCTCCGCGAGCGAGGTTTTGCCGTCTCCGCCGTGTCCTAAAAGGCAGATGTTTCTTATTGCGCCGGATGTGAATTTCGCCATATGTTTTCTCCTTAAGTGTGAAATATAATGCCCGCGCCTTTGACGAAAAGGCAAAAGGCGTAAAAACGCGGGGGCTGTATCAAGTTATTATACGCCATTTCCCGCTATTTATCAAGTGGCAATATGTGATTTTTGCCTTGTTTCAGTAAAAATTCCGCCCCCCTCTTTTGTGCATAATGCTGCTAAAGGGTAAAAATACCTGCGCGCGGCAAATAATATAAAGCTGCAAAATTTTTCCGCTATAACAAAAACGAGACTATCCCCACCGGCGCGAGCCAGATAAGCTGGTACAAAACCGGGTACCATGAGGGAAGACTTAGCATTTGGCCGGTAAAAGCCAAGAAAAACGACACGAAAAACGCGATGGCAAGGGAGAGCACGCTTATTATGCCGTTTGCTTTTGTGACATGGCGTATTTTATCGCAGACAATAAACATTTTTAAGAAAGTGTGCAGCGAGGCGTTGACGACTATCCCCGAATCGGTTTTTTCGTTTTCCCCCTCCACGTCCCGGACATCCCCCGCTTTTAAAATTGAAATCGGGGTTTTTTTGTATTTTACCGCCTGTTCCACAAGGGCGTTTGTAATATTAGGGTCGGTGGTTTTTATCCCCACGCACATTCCCGCCTTGTAAAGGTCGCGGAGCAGCGAGTTGAACTGAGGGTTAAGCGTGTAGCGTATATAAACTTTGGCGATAAGGCTGTCGTTTAGGGTGACATACATGACAGAGCCGTTTCTGCGCTCAAAAGCCAGATCAGACTCGTCATAGGGCGCCTCAAAACGGTAGCGGCGCAAATAGTTCCGCTTGCCCAAAAACATTTCCCTGCCGTCTATGACCACGCATATGCCGTCGGAGGCCGATTCAATGAGTTTTGGGTTTTGGGGCGGCTCAACCCCCCTTGTCATCATGCTCCCCGTCACGGCTTTTAGCGGTCCGCCCACAAACGAAAAGACTTGAATAAGGTCGTGTATGATTTTATCGATCCTATAATTGCCGTAAACTTTTATCGAGGTTATCTTAACAAGATTTGAGGGGTACACTTCGGTGTCCGCGAATGAGATAACCGAGGCGTCGGCGTATTCTTCGCCCACGGCGTTGCCTATGAACGCCGAGCCGTTTTTCTTGCCTATGCGGTTGGCGGCTATCACGGGGAGGGAGATAATGAAAAATGAGGAAATCGGAAGCGAAAACGCCATGGCTTTGGTATAAATGGTAAACGATTCGTAAAAAGCCGAGCCCTCGTACATCACAAGCCCCATAAGGCAGACGGACGCCACAAACGAAAGGGCAATTATAAACCCGTTTACCGATTCGCTCTCCGGCGGGGTGTGGAGACGCCTGAAAAAGCCCTCCACAAAATCAGTTTTCCGCGTGGTGTATATGGTCGATTCCTCAAACATATATTTATAAAATTCCTCGGCCTCTTTTGTTCTTCCGGTGAGTTTTTCCGCGACATATTTTGACCTTGTGGACGCCACTATTTTAAAGCAGTGGTAATCTTTCCTGCACTGGAGGTATCTGACAAACGCCATACCCGCGCCAAGCGCGGCGGTGGGAAGACAGTAAAGCCCCAAAGAAACCTCTCCGTCAATAAAAACCGTCACAAGGCAGTGGGAGGCCGAAACCAAAAACGAAACAAATAGCAGCGACTCGGAGTTTGCCTTTCCCCTAAACAGGTTGGCGGCACCCCTCTTTACGCTGTCGAGAAGCGTTATCGCGAAAAAGAATAAAAGCTGCAAATCCACCAGCGTGTAAATGACCCCGTACCTGCCCGGCCGGAGATAAGGGGAGTAAAACGACGAGCCCGGGGACGCGAGTTCGATATATAAAATGCCGAACCCTATTATCAGCGCGATAATAAACCTCGCCAGCGAAGCGCGGATTGCCTTTGTGAGCATTTCCTGAATTTCGCTGTTTTGCCCCCGCGACACATATTCATACGCCGGGGTCACGGGAGGGAGCTTTTGCTTTTTATAAGACTTTTTGCCCGCGGCAGCCTTTTCCGTTTCGGGCAGGTCGCCCTCAAGCATATCAAAGACAAGCCTTAAGTTCCGGTCTTTTGAGTCAAGTTCGGATTTCGGCGATCTCACGGGCGGGGTGTCGTCTATCATGGGGACTTGCCCGTCCTCACCCTCTTCGGTAAAATCAATAGCGCCGTTTTCGATTTTTTCGGAAAGATTGTCGTATTCTTCGTCGTATTCGGGGATAATCCCTTGGGGTTCGGGGATATAAATATCGCTTGTCTCGCTGTAATCAATAAACTTTTGCTGTTTGCCCCTGACTTCCTCGCCGCGCCTTTGGGTTTCGGTAAAGTGGTTTTGCCTGAAATCTTTGCCCCCTTTTTCAAGGAGAGCCTCTTTTTCCTCCAGATCTGACTGGGTGGCGAAACTTATAAGGTTATAAAGTTCCTCAACCCTGCGGCTCTTTTTGCGGCTTTCAAAGTTCCGGTAATAATTGAACAATTCCTTGTCGTTTGCCATATAGCCGTTAAGCGTCTGGCGGAGCGCGTCCGACGAAGTCTTTTCGTCAAGCAGCAACCGGGATTTTTGGGAATACTTATTTATTATCGCGTCGGCCTCGCTGGGATCTTTCGCGCCGGAGATTATGTTTTCGTCATCCCGCCTTTTCGGCTCTTCGGATTTTTCGCCGTCCGGCGGGGTTTCGACCGGATACTTCGTTAATCGAAGTTTTTCGTTTTCGTCTTCGGCGCTCTGCAGTATTTGATTTATATTGAATTTTGGTTTTTGCATATTCCACTCCAGTCAAAGGCCAAGCCAAAAACACAGATTTAATTTATTCTCTTTATTCTCTCTTTGCCGAAAAGTCTTTATAAAAGCCGCCTTTGTCTCGCCGCCTCGAACAAAATAACCGACGCCGCCGAAGAAACGTTAAGCGAGTTAAGCCTGCCGTACATGGGTATGGATATAACGAAATCGCTTTTTTCGCGGACAAGCCTGCTCACGCCCTCCCCCTCGCTCCCGAAGACAAAAGCCGCCGGACGGTTTAAGTCCGTGTCGTAAACCGAGCTGCCCGACGGTTCGGCGGAGTAGACCCAGATCCCGCGGGACTTTAAAGTTTCAATTGCAACGGCGATATTCCCCACTTTTGCCACGCCGATATGGGAGTCCGCGCCCGCGGCCGCCTTTGAGGCGGCGGCGCTAAGGGTTGCCGAGTTCCGCTTCGGGATAATCACCCCGTGCGCCCCGGCGCATTCGGCGCATCTTATGACAGCTCCCAAGTTGCGCGGGTCATAAATATGGTCAAGCACCACCAAAAGCGGGGCTTCGCCCTTTGACTCGGCCGCCATAATCAGCTCTTCCGGCGTGGCGTAGTCTCGCTCCGGGACAAGCGCGACCACTCCTTGGTGGTCGGGGGAATAAGAATCAAGTTTTCGCTTGTCAACCATGGCGACGGGGATACCCAAAGACTTTGCCTTTGAAACTATTGCCGTTATCCTGCCGTCGCGGGAGGGTTCGGGTATGTTTTTGTTGGTTTTATCGCTTACGGCGCGCACTAAAATTTTATCAATATCCCGCCCGCTTTTTAAAAGCTCGCTCACCGCGTTTCGGCCGTACACCACACCCGCTGCCGAATCGGCGTCTCTGCCCTCATAAGCCATTTGCGCACCCCGATTTTTTAATAGTTTTACCGTATTCTAATTATAACATATAAATAAATATTTGTCATCTATATTTCGTATATTTTAACTATTTTTTTAAGGCGGGCGAACGCCGCGCTCAATTAGCGCGGGGGGAGCTTTCAAAAACGCCCTCAAGCTCTTCCAACCTTTTCGCGGCGGTGACAAACTTTTTCCACTCTTCGGGGATATCTTTTTCCCCGTACATTTTAAACATGATAAACGCGTAAAACCCGATAATTCCGCCGTATGGGATGTATCTGAGCAATATTAAAAAAATAAGCGAGATAAAATACACCTGCGAAAACAGCGAGGTCAAAAGGCTGAAAATCGGCTTAACGGGTTTTTCGGCAACACTTTTATACAGAACAAACAAAATAATCGCCGCCGCCGGAACCCCGGCGTAAGGGTTCGCGTACAAAGAAAAAAGGGCGAAAGCCGCGCCGAGAGACGCCTCCCGGAGAAGCAGGGCAAAGCCGTCGAACAGTCCCCCAAACGCCCCTCTGCAGGCGTAGGCCGAACTGTCCTCCCAAGGCTCGGGGAGGGTTTTTGCCTTGTTTTCCATAAATAAGTCGGCTTTTCTAAGAAAAAACAGCCTGAACTTGTTAAAGGAGCGCGTTAAAACCTTCTCGCAGATAAAAAGCGCCAAAAATATTATGACATAAATATGGGTTCTGCCGTCACTTCCGGTGTCCTCAAAGGCAAGCGCCCCCGCCGAAGACAAAAATTTCATTCCGATAAAAAATTCCGAAAACGTCAGCGCGGCAATAGTTGCCATAAGCAAAAAGAAAAAGAAAAGCGATATTTTATAAAACGAAAAAAATTCGGCGTATACGCGTTTTGCGGCTTTTGAAACCCGAAAAATCATTCTGCCTCCCCCCGCTTTTTTAGTTGCCGCTCTTGTAAAAACCCCGAAAACATGATAAACTGCTTTCAATCCATAAAAGGAAGGGCGTAAAATGAGCCTTAAAGAGCTTATTGTAAATAAAAACGACTCGTCTCGGCGGCTTGATAAGTTTATTTTTAAGTGCTTTGACGGTCTTCCGGCAAGCCTTGTCTATAAGTTTATCCGCACAAAGCGAATTAAAGTCAACGGGAAAAGAGCAAAGGAAAACCTTATGCTTAAAGAAGGGGACAGGGTTTTGGTCTTTCTCCCCGCAGATTTTGACGCTCCGGCGGAGCCGGGGCGGGCAAATATGCGGAAACCGTCCGGTAAGGTTAAAATCTGCTATGAGGACGAAAACATTTTAATAGCCGACAAAGAAAAGGGACTGCTCTGCCACAGCGGCGGCAATGAGAGGAGCGACACCCTGATAGACAGGATACAAGCCTATTTGATTGAGAAAGGGGAGTACAACCCGAAAGAGGAAAACTCCTTTTCCCCCTCGCTTTGCAACCGCATTGACCGCAACACCGAGGGGCTTGTGATTGCCGCCAAAAACGCCGAGTCGCTCAGGGTGATGAACGAAATCATTAAGCGGCGGGAGGCCGAGAAATATTATCTCGCCGCCTGCCACGGGATATTTAAAAGAAAAAAGGGCGGAATGGTTTCTTACCTTAAAAAGAATTCCGCCTCAAACACGGTTTATGTTTCAACAACCCCAAACCCCGGCGCCAAGACCTCGCTTCTCGACTATGAGGTTATAGCCGAGGATAAAGACAAAGACCTTTCCCTTTTGAAAATCAATTTGAAAACAGGGCGAACGCACCAGATCCGCGCCCAGTTGTCGCAGGCCGGTCACCCGCTTTTGGGGGAGGGAAAATACGCGGTGAATAAGCGCGACCGGGCGTGCGGCTTTTACTCGCAGGCGCTCTGCTCATGGGAGATTAAGTTTTGCTTTAATTCCGACAAAGGAGCTTTAAATTACCTTAACGGACTTAGGGTAAGAGCGGAAAAACCCGACTTTATAAGGCTTTTTAGCGCTATGACTGTTCAATTCCCCGGAGAATAAGCCCCAGCAGTTCCCCCCGTCCGATCCCCTTTACCGATGAAAACGGAACCACCGGCGTTTCGGGACTGAGAAGCTCATAGCTTTGTATTTTTTTAAGGCTTTCGGTTTGTTCGGCGGAGTTTAGCTTATCCCATTTTGTGCAAACCACAATATACGGCAGGGAAAAATGATTCATCCACTCAAACATAACGTTGTCGTCGGGCGTGGGGCCGATTTTCCCGTCCACAAGCTGAACGATAAGACTTAGCGCGGCGTTTTCCTCAAAATACGCCTGTGTCATCGCCGACCACTTTTGTTTTTCCGCGTGTGAGCGTTTGGCGTAACCGTAACCGGGGAGATCCACAAAAAACAGCCTGCCGTCAACTTTATAATAGTTGGCGGTTATTGTTTTCCCGGGCGAGGATGAAACTCTGGCGAGCTTTTTCCTAAGCAGCAGCGCGTTTATCAAACTTGACTTGCCCACGTTTGAGCGGCCGGAAAAAGCCACCTGCGGAAGCCCTGTTTTAATATGCTGCCCGGGCGAGCCCGCCACGGAGGACAGCGAAATATTGTTTAGGTTAAGCCGGCTGATATTCATAATACCCTCAAGCATCTTCGAACTTATTCCTCGGCCGCTTCTTTTTCCCAAAGCGCGATGGAAATAACCTCGTCGATTTTTGAAACTCCGCGGAAAACAATGTTTTGCTTTATGTCGTCGTCAAACTCTTCAATATCTTTTTCGTTCCCCTTTGGGATAACCACCGTCTTCGCCCCCGCTTTATAGGCCGCGACGGCTTTTTCTTTAAGCCCGCCTATTGGCAGAACTCTCCCCGTAAGGGTGATTTCCCCCGTCATGGCGACGCTTTGCCTAACTTTGCGCCCCGAGAGTTCCGACACTATCCCCGCGGCGATTGTTATCCCCGCCGACGGCCCGTCTTTGGGTATCGCCCCCTCGGGAACATGGATATGTATGTCATATTTTTTATGGAAATCTTCTTCTATTCCAAACTCAAGGGCGTGCTTTCTTATGTAGCTTACCGCCGCCCTCGCGGACTCTTTCATCACATCCCCCAAAGACCCGGTGAGCTCCAGCGTGCCGTTCCCCGGCATGGAAATGACTTCAATCCTAAGCATTTCGCCGCCGTACTGCGTCCACGCAAGCCCGTTCACCACCCCCGTCTCGTCTTCGTTATAAATCAAATCGGGGAGAAACTTGCGCGGACCCAAGTATTTAACGGCGCCGGGCTCGTCGAATGTCGCGGATTTAAACCTGCCCTCGACTATCCCCCGCGCCGTCTTGCGGCAGACGGTGGCGATCTCGCGCTCAAGGTTCCTGACACCGGATTCCTTTGTATAACCGTTTATTATTTCGAGAATCCCCGAGTCTTTAAACTTAAGGTTTGATTTTTTAAGCCCGTGACGCTTAAGCTGTTTTGGAATAAGGTGATTTTTAGCTATATTCAGCTTTTCGCCGTCCGAATACGAGTCCATCTCAATAAGCTCCATCCTGTCTATCAGCGGGAGCGGGATTGTGGAGGTGGTGTTCGCGGTGGCGATAAAAATACATTCCGAAAGGTCAAACGGAAGCTCGATAAAGTGGTCGCGGAAGGTTTTGTTCTGGTCGGAGTCAAGCACCTCGAGAAGCGCGGAAGTGGGGTCGCCGTGGGCGTCCTTGGTGAGCTTGTCCACCTCGTCAAGGAGAATAAGCGGATTTGAGGTGCCGGCAAGCTTAAGCGCGTTTATTATCCGCCCCGGCATGGAGCCGATATATGTCTTTCTGTGACCCCTTATTTCGGCCTCATCGCGGATTCCCCCTAACGCGATGCGGACATATTTCCGGTTTGAGGCGCGGGCGATGGACTTGGCGATAGATGTTTTCCCCACGCCCGGCGGCCCCAAAAGGCAGAGTATCTGCCCGCTGAGGTCGGGGGTGAGCTTTTTCACCGCGATAAACTCAAGCATGCGCTCTTTTACCTTTGAAAGCCCGTCGTGGTCTTCGTCAAGGATAACCTTTGCCTTTTTAATATCGGTGGTTTCCTTTGACATCTTGCCCCAAGGGAGTTCAAGACAGGTCTCTATGTAGTTTTTTATAACCGTCGCCTCGGGGGAGCCGAACTGCATTTTCTGGAGCTTGCGGTTTTCCTCAAGCAGCTTTGCCTCAACGGCTTTGGGGAGCTTTTTTGCTTTTATTTTGGATTTATACTCATCCTCCGCTTCATATTCATCGGATATTCCAAGCTCGTTTTCAATGGTTCGGAGCTGTTCGCGGAGGTAAATTTCTTTTTGAGTTTTGGAAAGCCGGCTTCTCACCTTGCTTTGGATTGTCCCCTCAAGCTCCATGATTTCAATTTCCCGCTCGAGTATCTCAAGCATCACGTCAAGCCTTTTTACGGGGTTCGCCTCCTCAAGCACCTTTTGCTTGTCCTGATATTTCACCAAAAAAGCCGAGGCGATGAGGTCGGCGAAAACGCCGGGGTCCTCAATGGTTTTGGTCTCGTCAAGAATTTCTTTCGACGGTTTTGAAAAATACTGAAGATAGTTTTCAAGGGTGGAAAAAACCATGGCAATCTTTTTTTTGGTGTCGTAATAATCGGCGTCGTATTCCACGTCTTTTATTATAATGTCAGAATAAAGCGTTTCTTCGTCGCTCCGCAGCGAGAGTATTTCCCCGCGGCGAAGTCCCTCTACCATAACCTGAAGGTTGCCGTTGGGGAGCTTAAACGCGTGTTTCATCTCCGCCAGCACGCCCACGCGGTATAAATCCGAAAAAGCGGGCTCTTCCACCGCCACGTCTTTTTGGGTTATAAGAAAGATTTCGTTGCTCTGCGAGGCGGAAAGCTTAACCGCCTTTATGGAGGATTTCCTTGAAATTTCAAACGATGTGGTTATCCCCGGGAAGACAACTATCCCGCGGAGCGCTATGGTTAAGAGCGTTTTGTTATCTATAGATTTTAATACCGATGCCATTTTAATAATCCTTTTTTTAATCAATGCGTAAACTTTTTAGCGATTTCGCCTGCCGCTAATTAATTGAAAAATTTATTTTTCAACTTTAGAGACCCAATGATGCAGCCCCAATGATCCCCGCGTCGTTGCCTAAGGCGGCCTTGACGATAAGAGTTTTTTTGTCGCCGTATCTAGAGTACTGCTCTTTTTCAACTATTTTTCTGACGGGTTCCAAAAGGTATTCGCCCTCTCCGGACACCCCGCCGCCAATTGTTATTATTTCGGGCTGGAGCAAGTTGATTAAATTTATAAGCCCGAGCGAGAGATAAAACACAAATTTCTCAACCACGGCCGCCCCTGCCTCGTCCCCCAGCCGGGAGGCGTCGAACGGGGTTTTCGCGTCAACTTTCGACAAGTCGTTGCCGCAAAGCCCCCACATAAGGGATTCGGGCTTTTTCGCCATTTCCTCACGTGACATTCTGATTAGAGACGTGGCGGAGGCGAGCTTTTCCCAGCACCCTTTCCGCCCGCACTGACAGGGCGGACCCTGCGGGTCTATGACCATATGCCCGATTTCCGCGGCGGCGAAGTTAAAGCCCTCGTAAATTTTGCCGCCTATTATTATTCCCCCGCCGATGCCGGTGCCGAGCGTGACCATGATCGAAGTCGCGTATCCTTTCGCCCTCCCGTGGGAGGACTCCCCCTTTGCCGCGGCGTTGGCGTCGTTTTCTATGTAAACATCGTTTATCCCGGTGAGGGAGGCGATTTTTTTTGAAAGCGGATAGTTTAAAAAGGGGAGAGACGAGCAGTAAATCATTATCCCTTTCTCGCTGTCCGCCGTGCCGGGGGAAGCGACGCCGATGTACTCGATATCTTTTGCCGAAAGCCCCGCCCCCCGTATTGCCGCGAGACAGGCGAAAGCAATTCTTTCCGCTATGTGATCCGCTCCTTTTTCGGCCTCGGTCTCAAACGATTCTTTATAAATTATACCGCCTTTTTCATCCACAACGCCGGCCTTTATAAAAGTGCCGCCCAAATCAATGCCAAGATAATACATCCTTTGCCTCCTCGCCGTCGCCGGCGTCTTCCTCAAGCTTTTTCAAAAACTCCTTGGCGGTGTCATAACCCATTTTCTTTTGCCGGTTGTTCATGGCGGCTATCTCAATTATCACCGCGAGGTTGCGGCCGGGCTTGACGGGAATGGTTATGGCGGGGACAGAAATGCCTAAGATTTCCTCGCACTCGGTTATCAGCCCGATTCTCTCATAGTCTTTGTCCCGCGCCCAGTTTTCAAACTTGATAACAAGGTCGATTTTTTCGGTTTCCTTTACCGCGCCCATTCCGAAAATGCGTTTTACGTCCACGATTCCGATCCCGCGGAGTTCGATATAATGCTTTATCAATGAGGGCGCCGAGCCCACCAGCGTTATGGCGGACACTTTTTTTATCACAACCGCGTCGTCGGCGATAAACCTGTGGCCGCGCTTGACAAGCTCAATTGCCGTTTCGGATTTCCCTATACCGCTGTCGCCGAGAATAAGTATGCCCTCGCCGTACACCTCGACCATCACCCCGTGGGTGGTTATGCGCTCGGCAAGCTCCACGTTTAAATAAGACGTGAGCGCCGCGGCGAGCGCGGAGGTTGTTTCGGGAGTGCGGAACAGCGGCGTGCCGAATTTTTGGGAAAGCTCAAGCAGTTCGCCGAACACGGGGAGCCCCGAGGTAACTATAAGCGCCACGATTTTGTGCGCCAAAAGCCTTTCGAGCGACGTTCGCCTCTCGTCGGGGGTGAGCCCGCCCAAATAGCCGTACTCCATGTTGCCGATAAGCTGGATTCTCTCGTTTTCAAAATGCTTGAAAAAGCCCGCCAGCGGCAGCGCCGGCCGGGAAAGGTCAGAACGCGTCACATATATTTCCCCGAAGTTTTCCGGGCTGTTAAGCTTCTCAAGCGAAAATTTTTCGGCCACCGCCCCAAGTCTAACTTTATAGCTCAGGCTCTTCATTGTTTTCCTCCGTCAATCCCGTATCTGTCAGCTTCCCCGCCTTTTTAAACCACGCGGTAAATTCGGTCCAGTAAAACACGGCGGCGGCGGAAACGGCGGCTGCTATCGGCCAGAGAAACGCCAAAAACAGCTTCGCGGGGTTTTTCCCCACCACAAAGTTAAAGTAAGGCATTATTTCGTCTTTGTCCGCGGGGACTTTATAGCCCATTTTATTAAACTTGCCCGCCCAGCTGAGGTTATAAAGAACCAGTCCGGCAACATAAACAAGGCAGATTGTCCAGAAGATCGCCAGCGAAAAGTAGCGCTTTTTAAGCGCTTTAACCGCCGCCGGGCTTTTTTCGGGCGGGGTTGCCCCTTCCTTTGCCAAAAAAGCGAAGCAGTTCCGCCTGCCGCAATAAACCACACCCTCTTTTTCTTTTCTAACTTCGAGATACTCTTTGTTTTCCGGCGTCTCGGGCGAGGAATTCAGCCATTCCATGCTGTAAGACCAAACGGTTTCGGTTTCGTCAAAAAAATAGACGAACGGGTAAACTTTTCGCAAAAGCAAGCCCTTTTTCCCATTTTTGTTTAAAAACTTTTCTTCGGAATAAAGGGAAAAAAACACCCTTATTTTTCTGACCAGAAAAAAACTCCAAACATTCATATTTTAAATCATTCCTTTTAACAAATCGGCGGTCTTTGCGCGTTTTTACTTTTCGATGGTTAATTATAACCCATCGTTAAACCGTTGTCAATCGGGAGTTTGTGGCAGGAACACCCCGCTTAACCGCAAAAAAAGGGCTTATAACGCCCTTTTGGCTATATTCGCCGTCTCGCGGAGGAAGACGTCGATATCCCTTTTAGTGTTTTTTCTCCCTAAACTCACCCTTACCCCGCCGTTTTTTGTGCCAAGCGAATTATGCGCCAGCGGTGCGCAGTGGAACCCCCCTCTAACGCAAATCCCCCGGCGGGTGAGAAAACTCGCCAAGCTCTCGCTGTCTAAGCCTTTTATGTTAAAGAGCGCCACGGGCAAAAACTCCCCGGCGTTTAACGCGTCAAGTCCGTAAAGCGTGACGTTTTTAATTGACATCAGCCCCTCGATAAGCTTTTTAAACTCCAAACGCTCCCCAAAGCCCGCCTCAGACGTCTCTCTCACCGCCTCCGCGAGCCCTGAAAACGCCGGAGCGTTCATGGTTCCCGGCTCAAAGCGTTCGGGAAGAGAGTCCGGCATTGTTTTTTCAAACGACAATAGCCCGGCGCCGCCCTCGAGCAGCGTTTGACCGATTTGCCCGAAGTTTTTATTTAAAAGCATGGCTCCCGTCCCAAGCGGGCCGTAAAGCCCTTTGTGCCCCGCTACGCAAATAATATCCGCGCCGAAACCCGCAACCGAAACCATAATATGCCCCGCGCTCTGGGCGGCGTCGATTATGGTTATAGCTCCTTGTTTTTTCGCCTCCGCCGCAAGGCGGCTTACGGGCAGCACCCTGCCGAACACGTTGGAAGCGTGGGTAAACACGGCGGCGAAAGCACCGGCTATAACGCTTTTAAAGCTGCTTACAATTTCGTCATCTGTCCCCATGGCGTCAAAAAAACAAATTTCAGCCTTTTTTGAAGCTTCAAGCGAGCAAAGCGGCCGATAGACGGCGTTATGCTCGACGTTTGAAGTGACGATTTTATTTTTCGCGAACCCTTTTATCGCCATGTTAAGCGCCGTCGTCGCCGACGGCGTGAGAACCACCTTTTCGGGCTCGGTGTCAAAAAACAAGGCAAGCCGTTCGCGGCACTCATATATCTTTCTCGAGGCGAAGACCGAAAGCCCATGCCCGCTCCTGCCGGGGTTGCCGCAGGCTCTCATTGCCTTTGCCACGCTTTTAACCACCCGGCCGCTCTTTGGGTAGCCCGTGGCGGCGTTGTCTAAATAAATCATTTTATTTTATGCCTGTCTGCCTTCCCTTGTTTCGGAACGGATTGTTATCCCTCCCGACTCAATTATATTTCGCGCTCTTACGCAATCCCCCCTCACGTTAATGCCGTAGCCGCAGCCGTCGAACTTTTTAAGGTCGCTTCCCTTTATGAGAGAGGAAGGTATTCCCGCAAGGGATAAAAGCTTTGACGCCTTGTGCGCGTAGGTAATTGACGACAGTATAAAAACACACCCTTCCGGGGCGTCTTGTTTTCTTCTCATCACGGTAACGAACATCCCTTCACTTCAAGTTTAGGATTTATTCTTCAATCTCATTATATGACAAAACCCGACATTTGGGTATAAAAAAAGGCCGCGGCCTTTTAGCACGCAAACCTTTTAGAAAACAAACTTAAGAAAACTTCCTTATATGTTTTTATTACGGGAAAAAAGAGAGCTTCGCCCCGACTTTTCGCCCGTGGG